>Ga0190311_1000211_pt1 | contig 21010 bp, 29 predicted proteins | sample 48700789_MG_FD_165037 | JGI IMG/M metagenome (GOLD analysis project Ga0190311, IMG submission 165037) | Hydrothermal vent sediment bacterial communities from Southern Trench, Guaymas Basin, Mexico - 4870-07-8-9_MG | ecosystem: Environmental > Aquatic > Marine > Hydrothermal vents > Sediment ...
AGTTATGACATTATAGGTGTACATATTGGATATCATAGAGATAGCAATTCATTCTTAAAGGATGAACTTGAAGCAACTATCATATATGGTAGACTATCTAGAATGTATAGCATAAACCTATTTCTAAGAAACTTATTAAAATAGCGGAAATGGAGGGCCGTCATGTAAGATTTTGGTCAGATTTTCTTACACGCCGAGGCTATGATCCATCTAGAATAAAACCTGATCGTCTAAAATAACGATCTATACATTCATATTCAAGATCATAGGTTTAGGACTTACATTAAAACATTTAGAGGCAAGTGAATCTAGTGCTATTGAAGTATATACAAATCTTTTGGAGAGTCCTGATCTAAGTAGTGATGAGAAAAAGGAACTTTATAACATATTAGAAGATGAATTGGTGCATGAAGACGAATTTATTGATGAGGAATCAAAGTTTAAAGACTTCATGAACCATGTTAGAGATGCTGTACTTGGTATGAGCGATGGACTTGTAGATGCATTATCTATATCTGCTGGTCCGGCAGGTGTCTATGGTAATCCATTCAATGTAGCGCATGGAGGCCTTATAGTAGGTATTGCTGGTGCTTTATCGATGGGTATAGGATCCTTTACTAGTGTGAGGGCATAAAACAGTTAAGATCAGGGTTTTATCAAGAATATTTCTTGCATCACGATACATTCCCAGGCTTTTTTAGAGACAGAGTATTTAATTATATGAGAAGAAAGGGTTTTAGTGATAAAACTTCGGAAACTATAGCAGATGAAGCTCTCAGGAATAGGGATTACTTGGAAAAATTATTGCTGAAGAGGAATATGGGTTAAAGGAAGAGTCTCTTGAAAACTCTGCAAAAGCTGGTTTATATACTGGTACATTCTATATTGTTGGTGCTCTTGTTCCATTAATACCTTATTTCCTATTATTACCAGTTCAGCTATCCATACCCTTGTCATTTATTCTGGCAACTATTATACTTGGAATAACAGGTTTTTTGATAGCAATATCAGCTGGATTGAGTATTAAATGGAAAATTTTGGAGTCAATATGTGCTGGACTAGGATCGGCTATGTTGACATATGGTATAGGCAGGATAGCATCTATATCGCTGGGTATAGAAGTTGAATAAATATTTAAACACTATTCTTTTATAATGTCAAGTATTATTGCTGGGCAGACTCGTTTAACACCATCCATTTTAGCTATTTCTCCATGTATTTTTGCCACATCATCACTATCTTTAGCCCATATTATAGCTATTATACTATGATCTCCTGATGTTATAGCTAAATACTTTACATAGTCTTTTTCCTTTAAGGTATTAAGTATATTAAACATGTATTCAGGTTCTACATCAATTCCTGTTATTGATACAACTTTATATCCTAGCTTTTTAGGATCAATTAAGATGGTGTATTTTCTAATTATGCCCATCTGTTCGAGTTTTCTAATTCTCTTAATAACAGCAACATCGCTTAAACCTATGGCCTTAGCGATCTCGCTATATGAGATTCTTCCATTTTCCAATAACAAATTTATTATTTTCATATCTTTTTCGTCAATTATGGTCAATTATTGTCACCTTTATATGAATTACTGTGTAAATTCATGATCTTAAAATTCCAATCCTATAATTATCACTATTTGTAGGAGGTTCTATATAAGCTACTAGCTTAGCATCTAAGCCGTGATCCATGAGAATATAGACGAGATCCTCTATCCAGTCCCTGATTCCACATGTATAGCAAAATATTCCTTCAAATTTGACTACGGTCTTATCTTCTTTTATGTCTATGAGTTTAGCAAAAGCTTCAGGCGATCTATACTTATTGTAGGTCTCAATAGCTTTAAGAATGTTCTTCTTTAATCGGCATTCACTAGTCTTTATAGTCATTTTATTATACATTGTCTAGACCCTTCGATACCTAGCTAATAACATTTATTTCCTTTCTAGATTCCCATAGACCATGTAGATTGCAATAGCTTAGTGCATAAAGTACTCCTTTTTTCTTAAGTGTTAAGGTGATCTCTATATCTGGCTCCATATAGACAGGGGCTATTTCAAAGCATCCAAGTAATATTGGATTAAATGGCCTCTCCTCCTCATATAGGTATAACTCAATCTTTCTAATGGAATGTTCAGGCTTGTTTGGATGAGGACCTACCTTTATTCTTACTTTAAATTTTTCACCAAATTTTACAGTGTCTGGAGCATCAATTTTAGGAGTATGTGATTCAACTTTTGTTATAGCCTCTCCTTTTGCGGTTTCAGAAGTATAGATTAGGTCTTTGAAAGATTTCATATCTTTTCACCAATCTAAAACCTATGTAAAACTTACTTATAAGCTTAATGTGTCTAATATAATAGTTAGAAAAACTAACCAATTTGATGTTGCTCTTTGGAAAGTAGCTTTAGTAGTTTACTTATGTTTTCTTTAGCTTCATATATAGTTTCTCCGGCAAGCAATGCAACTAGTTTCCTAAGAAATCTAGTTATGTCGCCTTTCCTTCTAGCTCTTTCTACTTCACCTTTTAATTGATGTTCTAAATTGAATATTTTTAATGCTTTAATGATTTGATCAGTATCTATTATTTTCTTTATCTTATTTTCTAATTCACCATATAGCTTTACTAGTTCCATGCCAGCATTCTTTATATCCGCATAGTCTATAAGTAAATTAACGGCATGTTCGCCATAACCATATGATGTAAGTATAAGCAATGATTTTGGATCAGATGAATACTTTACTTTCATGGACTCGGGATATATCTTAGATTTTACTTCTAAAGTATATGGTCTAAATACCTCGTTATCCCTATACCTTAACATAGTACTCCTATATTCAAGATCAAGCCTACACTTATCTATAAAGGATCGAAGCTCTTCCTTATTATCTAGTTTTAATTCAATGATCGGTACATGTGTCCAGTTTATTAATTTAGAACTTTCCTTAACCGTTAATAATCCTCCATCAGGTTTCCGTGCATTAAGTAATATGAGTTCAGCATCACTAGCATCATATAGCTCTATATTTGGCTTTAATATTGCTGGTTCAGGCACCTTTAAAATAAATGTAAAGGTCCAGTCATCATATCCTTCCAGTTCATTATAAAGCCCCTGTCTTTCTGCAATTTCATCAGCTAGTCTAACATAGGGATTAATAATTTCTTCAATATCGACTACTTCAATCCGCCTTCCCCAATAGATCATATTATGAAGTATATGCCTAGTTGCCGGGATCCATCTCTTAATTATTGGGTTATAATAGAATGTTATGGGGTACCCGTCTATACGTTTCGTGATCTCAATTATAGGAGTTATCTCTGGATCAAGTATCTTAACACGGCGGCCTTCAATATCATGTGTTCTATGGCTAGGATAGGCTAGTGTCTTAACTTTTCCATTATGATCTATGAATAGTATTGTGCCTACGGCATCAATACTTACTGGAAAATATCTTATATAAGCCCTAGGATTCCAACTGTAGATACATAATTCTCCATTCTCTATTATAATGCAGTTTTTCTGTATGAGCCTAGTAAATACATCAAGGTACCTGCCTTCAAAAGCCTCGATCTTTTTAGTGGGTTGGCCTAAATATTTACTGATCATTTTAATTTCTTCTAGAGATGGTTCATAACCTTTATCAATAGCTATTTTTAAAGCTTCAACCATACAAATGCTATTACCCTTACAATCTTTATAAAGATCTGTAGAGCTCATTTAATCTTCACCTAGTATTTTAATATTTATTTAGGAATAAAATTAAGCTACGCATGAACGCTAAGGCTATAGCTTTTTCTGTGCATATCTATTATTAGTGAAGAATCCCAACGTGGGCTGATTCCATGATGAGATCGGCCTCTACAGATTATATGGGTGTATCAATTATTGGTTGAAGTATATGTTGGTACTAGTGGTTGGAGTTATGACTGGAACCCGGATGGTTTTAAATGGTATGCTAGGGAATCCGGGTTAAATGCTGTTGAACTTAACTCTAGCTTCTATAGACTACCATATAAATCTATGGCTCTTGGATGGAGCCGTTTATCCCATAAGATTAGGTGGGCTATTAAAGTCCATCGTATGATTACCCATGTATATAGGTTAAAGCCTCCTAAAGCTCTTGAATGGCTAGGATACCTAATGTCTAGAGTATCACCGCTTGAGGAGAAGGGCTTAATCGATTTTTATCTATTCCAGTTACCGCCGAGTTATATAGCGTCTAAGACTAATTGGGAACGTATAGAGTACATTGCATCTAAAACAGAGCTTGGATCTAGAATGGCTGTTGAATGGAGACATATTAGCTGGTTTAATGATGAGTGGATCGATCGTTCTAAGGAGCTAGGCATAACGATCGTCTCTATTGATTCTCCTGATTTCATATTTTATGCTCGTTCATCTCCATATGTATATGTTCGTATGCATGGACGTAGCTTTTGGTATGTCCATTATTATACTGATGAGGAGCTATTAGAAGTTGCTAAAAAAGCAGTTGACTTGGGCGGTAATAAGATATATGTATTCTTTAATAACGATCATGATATGCTTGATAATGCTAGGAGAATGTATGCTATACTCTTAAAGATCATCTCATAGAAACCTATATTGTATAGGAAAATCCTTAAAACCGGTTTTGGTATAGGTTTTTTAGGTGCTTTAGAGTAGGGGAGTAGTTAAAGTAGCTGGGTGAGGATAAAGGTTTGAGCGAAGAAGCATTTAAGTATATAGTACGTATTGCAGGGACCGATGTCGACGGCAGTCTTAAGACTGCTTGGGGTCTTGCAGAAATAAAGGGTATTGGTGTAAATCTAGCATATGCTTTATGCCGTACATTAGGTATTGATCCTGAGAAAAGAATTGGTTTCTTAACAGATGCTGAGGTTAGAAAAATAGAGGAGGCATTAAAGGATTTATCAGCTTATGGTCTTCCAGAATGGGTTCTTAATCGTAGGAAGGATTATGTTAGTGGTAGGAATATGCATTTGATTGGTGCTGAACTAATATTCTATGTAAAACAAGATATTGAGAGAGAAAAGAGGATTAAGAGCTATCGTGGTATAAGGCATGCACTTGGTCTAAAGGTACGTGGACAGAGAACACGTACAACTGGTCGTCTGGGCATAACTGTTGGTGTAAGGAAGAAGAGGAGGTAATAAGCTATGGGTGATCCACGTAAGCCTCGGAAGAAATGGATAGGCCCTAAGCATCCATGGCGTAAAGAGAGATTAATGTATGAGATGAGGCTTGTAGGCGAATATGGACTACGTAATAAGAGGGAGCTGTGGATAGCACAGACAATCATACGTAAGTTTAGGCATCAAGCACGATCATTGCTTGCTGTACCACAGGAGATTCGTGAAAAGGTTGAGAAAGCCCTTTTACGTCGTTTATATCAACTTGGTTTATTACCTGAAAACGCTACACTTGATGATGTTCTTTCACTGTCTGTAGAGGATCTTCTTGAGAGAAGGCTTCAGACCATTGTTTATCGTAAGGGACTCGCTAGAACGATCTATCAAGCTAGGCAATTAATAGTACATGGACACATAGCTATTGCTGGGCGCAGAGTTACTGCTCCAGGATATCTTGTTACTAGAGATGAAGAGGATCTAATAGATTATGCGCCTACAAGTCCATTTAAGAAATTAGCTGAAGAACAAGCTGGAGGTTAATTATTATGGCCTTCTCAATTCGTGAACTAAAATGGGGTGTAGCTCATATCTATAGTTCGCCGAACAATACTATAATCCATGTAACAGACTTAACTGGTGCAGAGACTATAAGTCGCGCAAGCGGTGGAATGGTTGTAAAAGCTGATCGTGAGAAACCAAGTCCTTACGCTGCAATGCTAGCTGCTAGTCGTGCAGCATCAGCTGCTATGGATAAGGGTATAACGGCACTACACATAAAGGTACGTGCGCCTGGAGGCCATGGTCCTAAGACGCCAGGGCCTGGAGCACAAGCTGCAATACGTGCACTTGCTCGTGCAGGCTTTATTATTGGTAGGATTGAAGATGTTACACCATTGCCTCATGACACTACTAGAAGGCCGGGAGGTAGGCGTGGTAGAAGAGTCTAAGTTTTAACTGGTGATGATGTATTGGAAATAGATATTTTAGAAAAAACACCTTTAACAGTTAAGCTCCATGTTAAGGATATTCCCTTACAGATTCTAAATGCTATTAGGAGAGTTATGATTAGTGAAGTACCTACTATGGCTGTTGATACAGTTGTATTCACTCTAAACACTAGTGTATTCTATGACGAGATAATTGCTCATAGACTTGGGCTAATACCGTTGACTAGCGAATATGCATTAGACAAGTATAAGTCTCCGGAAGAATGTATGGGTGGGGAAGAAACTATATTCTCTGAAGAATGCTTTGTAAAACTTGATCTTGAGGCTGAGAATAAGAGTAATGCTCCACTTACGATATATAGTAGGGATCTAGTGTCAAGCGATCCCGATGTAAAACCCGTCTATGAGTCAATACCAATACTAGTACTTGGGCCTGGCCAGAAGATTAGACTTGAAGCATATGCGAGACTCGGTCGTGGTAAGGAACATGCTAAGTGGAGCCCTGTATCGGTTGCTGCTCATAAATATGTACCTGACATAAAGATCGATTATAATAAGTGTGAAAAGGGTTGTAGTGCTTGCATCGATATATGTCCTAAAGGCATTTTCAAACTATCTCGTGGTAAGCTTACCCTAAATAAAGATAAGATCCTTGAATGTACATTTTGTAAATTATGTGAGTCTCAATGCCCTAGGGGAGCTATAACTGTAAGTTTTCGTGAGAATGAATACATATTATCTATTGAGTCAACCGGTTCATTGCCTCCTAAGAAAATACTTTTAGAGGCTATACGTATTCTTGACTCTAAATTGGATGACTTCCTTGAACAATTACGTAGAGAAGGTGTAATACAATGAAGAGAACTGGTCCAACGAACATTATACTGCGTAAGACAATAAGGGAGCTTAGAAAAGCTGCTAATAGTAATAATGCACCAATATGGGATACAGTAGCAGATCTACTTGAAAAGCCTAGGAGAAAGAGAATAGCCGTTAATATTAGTAGGATTAATCGTCATACAAGTGATGGCGAGGTAGTTGTTGTACCTGGTAAGGTATTGGGTGCTGGGAAACTGGATCACCCAGTAACTGTTGCAGCTATAAGTTTTAGCCTTAAAGCTCTTGAGAAGATAAGGTCTGCTGGAGGTAAGGCAATACATATACTCGACCTTATATGTGAGAATCCACGTGGTAGTAATGTCAAGATAATTGGTTAGGGTGATAGATGATGGCCGGAGAAACTAGTAAGAAAACAATCATGATTGATGCAACAGATCAAATACTCGGTAGATTAGCTAGTATAATTGCTAAAAAGCTTCTCGAAGGCTATCGTATAATAGTTGTTAATGCAGAGAAAGCTATTGTTAGTGGCGAGCCCAAGAGAGTGATCATGGGCTATAAACTTATTGAGCAAGTAAGGACTCTGCATAACCCATATAAGGGTGGTATTCGAAGGCCTAAGGCTCCAGATAGATTATTTAAGAGAACAGTTCGTGGAATGCTTCCAATGAATAAGCCTCGTGGTAGGAACGCGTATAAGAGGCTACGTGTCTATATAGGTGTTCCTCCAGAACTTAGTGGTAAGGAGAAGGAGTTCATTAGGTTCCGTGAAGCTGATGTTTCTAGGCTTAAGAATAAGTATATAACATTATATGAAGTTTCTAAACACCTTGGATGGAGGGGTGCTTATAGGTGAGTAAGGCTAAGGTTGAGCCTAAGAAGATCGTTATAGCAACTGGTAAGAGGAAGACAAGTATAGCTAGGGCAATCATAAAGCCAGGCGAAGGAAGGATCTGGATTAATGGTGTACCATTAGAGATATGGCCCATTGAACTTGCAAAGCTTAAGATGTATGAACCACTAGTCATAGTCGGCGATCTCTGGAAACAAGTTGATATAAGAGTCAATGTTAGAGGAGGCGGCTTTATGAGTCAAGCTGATGCAGTACGTATGGCCCTTGCAAGAGGTTTACTAAAGTATGCAGGCGATAATCCAGAGCTTAAGAGGATCTTAAATGACTATGATCGCTATATGCTCTCTGGTGATCCACGTAGAACAGAACCTGAAAAGTATATGAGGTATAGTGCACGTAGAAGATGGCAGAAGAGCTATAGGTGATACACGAGAATGATCATACCTGTTAGATGTTTTACATGTGGTAGGCCTATAGGGCATTTATGGGATGAGTTTAAACGACGTGTAGAGGCTGGAGAGGATCCGGGAAAGGTACTTGATGATCTTGGTGTTAAGAGGTATTGTTGTAGACGTATGTTCCTCTCTCATGTAGATCTTGCTTATGAGATCCTTAATTTCCCCAAGATAAGCTAGCTTATATAGGTGATTATTCGTGTCCGAGGAAAGTAGACAATCTCCTAAGGAAGAGAGTAGAGAGGTTAAACATAGGGATATTGAATTATTGATACCTCTTGAACAGTATCTTGCAGCTGGTATGCATATAGGTACACATATGTGTACAAAGTTTATGGAGAAATTTGTTTATCGTGTAAGAAATGATGGTCTATATATACTTGATATTAGGAAGATTGATGAACGTATTAGAGTTGCAGCTAAGTTTCTGGCTAGATACGATCCTTCGAAAATAGCTGTTGTATCTGTACGACAATATGGTCAAAAGCCTGCTCAGAAATTCTGTAAATACGTTGGATGCCGTGCATTTACTGGTAGGTTCTTGCCAGGTACATTCACTAATCCGTCACTTAAACAATATTTTGAGCCAGAAATAGTATTGATAACTGATCCTAGGGCTGATTCACAGGCACTTAAGGAGGCTGCTGAAATAGGTATTCCAGTAATAGCCTTAACTGATACAGATAATCGTACAGAATATATAGACCTTATAGTTCCAGCTAATAATAAGGGTAGGAAGAGTCTAGCACTAATATATTGGCTACTAGCACGCCAAGTATTGCGTGAACGTGGGCTGTTATCGCCTGATGGTGACTTACCAGAGCCTCCTAGCGAGTTTGAAACAAAGATTCAGAGGTAGTAATCATGGAAGTATATCCTAAAGTACGTAGCCCTGTTGTAGCTGGTTACTTTTACCCTATTAATCCAGATGATCTTAGAAGAGCCATAGAGGATTCCTTTAAGCACCCAGTAGGACCCGGTGTACTCCCTAAGCCATCATCTACTAGGGTTAAAGAAAGTGCAGGATTCGTTGTACCACATGCAGGATATATCTATAGCGGCCCTGTTGCTGCCTATTCCTACCTAAGGCTCGCTGAAGAAGGATTACCTGAGACATTTATTATTATAGGACCTAACCATACTGGCTATGGCGCACTCGTATCTGTTTATCCATCTGGTAAATGGGCTACTCCTTTCGGTGAAATAGAGGTTGATACAGAATTAGCACGTAGTATAGTTAATAATAGTGGATATGCTGAATTAGACGTTTATGCACATATTGAGGAACATTCAATAGAGGTTCAATTACCATTCCTTCAATATTTATTTGGTAATAAATTCAAGATAGTGCCAATAGTTCTTGCACTACAAACACCTGAAGTTGCAGTAGACCTTGCTAATGCTATATACGATGCTATAGCACATAATGAACGTGATATAGTGATTCTTGCAAGTAGTGACTTCACGCATTATGAGCCACATGAATCAGCTAAGTCTAAGGATCTTAGAGCTATAGAAAAGATCCTTGAACTAGATTCTCATAAATTCTATAACATTATTAAAGAACTTAATGTATCAATATGTGGTCCGGGAGGAATAATGGTACTAATAGAGTATACTAAGAAAGTATATGGCAATAACGCAAAAGCTGAACTATTGAAATATGCTACAAGCGGTGATACATCAGGCAATAAAGCCGCTGTTGTTGGTTATGCTTCAATAAGATTCTATGGTAAATAATTATTCCATTATAGTCATGGATAATTAAATTAGCTAGTTTACTCAATATTTATATATCGGTGATAAGAGATCATAGAGACAACTATATATAAAGTACCTGTTCCAATATTTTCTACAGCAATAAATGTTAATAACCCTGTTTATACCATATTAACTCCTACTAGAATAAAGTTTAGGATTAATATTATAGAAAATAATGTTAAGATAATACTACATAATTCTACAAGTGATTATTTAAAGTTATTAGAGAAGTATCTTAATATGTTTTTCCGACGAATAATCTCTGAGAATACTAGGCAAGGACTCCAAATCGATATATATGGTAACATAGAATATGCATTAGGAGCGTATGTTGCAATAACGATTGAATCTCTAAAACTATTTGGTATAGATACTGATGAATTATTTGATATATCGAGATCCATAGATAAAGATTTTGGTCTTAATAATGTTGTTGTAAATGCTTTAAAGAATTCTTATTTAACATCAAAACCACTTATCTATAGAGATGGCGAACAACCAATAGTGGTAATGGATGAAGTAAATATAGAATTTACTGGCAAGAACATCATTGACTATAATAAAGCTCTAATGCTTATAGAAGATCAAGCTATTCATTCTGCAATAGTTCATTTAGGAGGCCACACAGTTCTTTCAGTAGCTAGATGCATATTATCTAAGGGATTTAGTGAATGCTCCGATCTATTTAGAGAGGCTGAAAGAATCATTAATGGAATATACTATATAGTATACGAATTATATCCCCCTTTAAATGGTCATTATATATGGGATCTGGGAAACTATGTATCAATAATTACCCTTCAATAGACTACCTAGGAATTAATTATACTTTTATGTTTAGAAGATATACCTTAATATAGTGTGGCTTAACATATAATTGGCTTGATTTACTTTGAAGATATATGGTGGATAACTAGTGTCAAATGCTACAATCAATAGGAAATACGAGCACATAGACATAGTTGTTAAAGAGAACATAGTCTATCCAAGTCTTTGTTCAGACATATACAGTAGTATTAGATTTGTACATAATGCATTTCCAGGCCTTGATTATAATGATATTGATTTATCTATAAGTTTCCTAGGCTATGACTTAAAAGCTCCATTAATGATAACTGGCATAACAGGAGGCCATAGAAGTGTTATAAAGATAAATGAACTTCTTGCAAAGATTGCTGAGAAATACGGTATTGCTATTGGTGTTGGAAGTCAGAGAGCAATGCTTGAGACAAAAAGCTCCGAGATCATTGAATCTTATACTGTTGTTAGAAAAGTTGCTAGAAATGTCCCAGTGATAGGAAATATAGGCATTAATACACTCAGTAAGATAGATCTTAGATCACTTATTGAAGCACTTGATAAATTAAATGCGGATGCACTAGCTATTCATTTGAACCCTGCACAGGAACTTATACAGCCTGAAGGAGACATTGACTTCTCAAATACTCTTCTTAATAAAGTATCTGAGTTAATGGATCTAATTAATATACCTATATTAATTAAGGAAGTTGGTAATGGCTTATCTATGGAAGTTGTAAGACTATTCCATGGACTTGGTATAGAGATATTTGATGTAGCTGGTGCTTGCGGTACTAGCTGGATAGCTGTTGAAGTCTATAGAGCAGAGAAATCAAGTCATAAAGATAAGGCTTTGCTTGGTAAAAAGCTTGGTGGATGGGGTATTCCAACACCACTGTCTGTCATAGAAGCAAGGTGGGCTGCACCATCATCTTGGATTATAGCTAGTGGAGGAGTATGGGATGGATATAAGGCTGCTTTAAACATTGCCTTGGGTGCCAATATGGCTGGTTTTGCTCTTCCCATATTAAGAGCTATTATTAATGGCGGCTTTGAAGCCGGCTCAAAATATATTGAACGATATATTAATGAGCTTAAGGCAGTAATGTTCTTAACTGGATCCCATAATGTTAGGGAGCTTATGAATAAACCATTATACGTGTCAAGTAGTATTCTTGCAGTATTGAGTTCTAGGGGAATTGATTGGAATAGGTATCTTGAGATCAAAAGTGGGTGATTTATTTGGAAAATTATGAGTTTCCAGAAGTATATGTTGAAGGAGTAAAGTCTGATTATTACATAGTTGAAACAGGTAGTGGTGAATATAAGTTTTCAAGGGAGCCTATTGGAAGATTTTTTGGACATATCATATATGAGGAGGTAGTCGATAAAGCACTAGATCTAGTTGAAGCTATTTTTAAGAGAGCGGTTATTGTAGTTCCTAAGTTTAGAGGGAATGTAGATCTTGATGCTTTTCTTGTAGAGAAAGGTACTAAGAATTGCCTTGTCGAGGTCAAGAGTATACATCCCTATGTATTTGTTAAGGAAGGAGATAAGGTAGATCTGCATGATAAAATAGCTTACATGGTAACTGGTAAAGGCGAGGTAAGAGTCTATAAATCTCCGTGTAAAGGATTAGTATTACTAGTAGTAAATTTCCCGTGGGAAAAACCCGAGAGATACTTGATCGTGGTTGTGGGCGAAAATGACGTTAGACGAATCAAGATTAGAAGAGATTAGAGAATTAGCTTATAAATATGCATTACTAAATGCTATAATGCATAGTGGTAAGGCTAGAGTAGGTCCCGTTGTATCAAAAATCATAGCTGAAAAACCAGAGATTAAAACTATTATTAAACAAGTGATACCGGTTATTAGGGATGTTGTTAATGAGGTTAATAAACTCAGTATTGAAGAACAAGAAAAGATCATTAAAAAGAATTATCCTGAACTTCTTGAGACAAGGCCTAAGGAGGAGAAGAAAGAATTACCTCCATTACCGAATGCTATAGAAGGTAGAGTCATAACAAGATTCGCCCCTAATCCTGACTTTACAATACACCTTGGTAATGCAAGAGCTGCTTACTTAAGCTATATCTATGCTGAAATGTATAAAGGTGAGATGATCTTACGTTTCGAGGATACTGATCCAAGGACTAAGGCTCCATTTCCAGATTCTTATAACAAGGTAAAAGAGGATCTTAGATGGCTTGGTATAAAGTGGAAGAGAGAATATATTCAAAGCCTAAGACTACCGGTTTACTATGATATAGCTCGTAAGCTCATAGAGATTGGTGGAGCATATGTTGATAGATGTGATGCTGATACATTCCGTAAACTACGTGATCAGGGTAAAGCATGTCCACATAGAGATCTAGATCCAAGTATTCATCTTGAAGAATTTGATAAAATGGTTGAAGGATACTATGGTGAGGGTGAAGCTGTTCTAAGAATAAAAACTGACCTAAACTATCCCGATCCATCTATTAGAGAATGGGTTGCACTTCGAATAATAGATACTAGTAAAACGCCTCATCCAGTTGTTGGAGACAAGTATATTGTATGGCCAACCTATAACTTTGCAGCAGCAATAGATGATCACTTAATGGGTGTGACACATATATTTCGTGGTAAGGAGCATGCTACAAATACTATCAAGCAGAAATTCCTCTATAGCCATCTTGGATGGAAGTATCCTGAGACAATACATGTTGGGAGACTTAGTCTTGAAGGCGTCATGCTTAGTAAAAGTAAGATGAGGAAGAAGATAGCTGAAGGCTATGAAGTATATGATGATCTACGTTTTGGAACATTATCTGCATTGAGACGCAGAGGCATTGTTCCAGAAACAATACATGAGATCATTAAGAACGTAGGCATAAATCCTGTTGATGCAAGGATAAGTTATGCAAATCTAGCAGCTATTAACCGTAAAATAATTGATCCAAGGGCTCCAAGATATATGATGGTAATCGATCCAATAGAGATCACGATATATAATGCACCAGAAGAACATAAGATAAGCATCATAAGGCATCCGACAACAAAGGCTAGAGAGGAATATCTACTACATGGTCCAGAAATCCATGTATACATATCACGTAGAGATCTGGACATGCTAGTTAGTAAGAAAATGATAAGGCTCATGGATCTTGCTAATGTAGAGTATAAAGGTATAGATTATAAAGATGGATCAATTGTAATTGAAACAACCTTTATAGACAATGATCTAGAAACAGCACGTAAGAAAGGGCTACCAATAATACAATGGGTACCTAAAAACGACTATATATTAATAGAGATATTGAAGCCTGAAGATGATAAAATAATAAGTGAATATGGATATGTTGAAAGAGCTATTGAAAGAATAGAACATGGATCAATAATACAGTTCTATAGATACGGATTTGTAAGAATAGAGAAAACAGTTAAAGGAATACAAGCAATATACGCCCACACATAATATTCACATTATTTATAATGTTAGATATTATTTTCTTTACAAAATTCGCTTATACAACTTTAACTTTAAAAATTATAGTATTATATAATAGAAAATTATATAATTCTTTTTCTAAATAATTATTACTGGTTAGATAAGAGGATGTTCAGAATTGATTAAAAGAACTAAGATCTACATATATATTATAATACTTCTACTCATTGCTTCATCTTTCTTAATATTATTTAATCAATTATCTAATATAAGTAAGAACAATATTATTAGTACTACAAACCTTTATTTAAACCAATCCCAAATAGTATTGATTGATTCTTGGGACGATATTAAACCCATCTTATATTATTATATTGATATTTGGGATAGGGGTATTAGAACTTATGAGATCGATGTAAGATTAAGTTTGGGTATCTATGCTGGTGGAAATGTAAGTAAGATGGATTTCTTTACTGTTTATCAATTTTCTCTTGGTTATTGGAGTGATTACGAGGAAGCTAGTATGGCTAATTGTTTGCGAGCTTTAATTTATGATATTGATAACCTTATATTCAAGTATTATACTAGAAAATACTCTAATAATGTATTTATAGAGTCTAGAACTACTGTAAGGGCCTACTATTGGGGTAGTAAGAATAAACTAATATTATTTGTTGCAGGTATGGTTGATCCTAGATATGCCGATCCAGGAGCTAATAGCTATCTTGCACATACATTATGGTTCTTAGATAATGAATCAATGCTTATTATCTCTGCTTACTGGAACCCTATGAACTACAAACTATTTAGAGGAATAAGTATAGTGTTACCACGTTCTTGCTGTGGAGTTGGTGAGAATTTTTCTCGTAAGCCGGCTCATTCGTGGAGACCATATGGAGACGGGTTTTCTATGGTATTCTTAACTATTTCTGAAAACAGATTCTTAGAGTTCTATAATAACATTATATCTTATCTTAACTGGTCTATTCCATTTAGGGTTTATTCAAGGTTCAAAGTTGGCCGTAGCGGGTTTACTGGTATTGGATGGGATGAAATTAATAAAATATCCATATTTCTTAGGGATCGAGAAATAACTTTGCCAGTTGGAATTAGTTATTTACACATTTCTGATGAAAAATGGCCAGGATTATCTCTTGAATTAAGAGAAGAGATCTTGAATTATAGTATCAATCTTTCTAAGAAAATGTGGGATGATGTTGTTAGGAGCTATCTTACTGATCATGGTTTTTATATTACTGATTTTATTACTTTGGGTAAGTATGCTGTTGATTATTGGAGATGGGATTATCCTGGTTATGGGGCTCTTCCCGAGGAGCTTAGGGATCCGTTTAAGCTTGGTATTGCTGGCTTTATTGTTGAGAGGGAATAGATAGTTTTATAAGCTATATAGTGTATCCCTTAGAATAATGGATTCGACGACCAGAATTTTGTGAAGGGGTGAGGATGAGAAGATGAGTAAGCCATTCTATGTAAAATTTGAAGTACCAGCAGATCTTGCTGAGAAGGCATATGAGGCATTAAAGAAGGCTAGAGAGACTGGCGGTAAGATCAAGAAGGGAACTAATGAGACAACTAAGGCTGTAGAACGTGGACAAGCAAAACTTGTATTGATCGCGGAAGACGTTGATCCACCAGAGATCGTTGCACACCTCCCACTTCTATGTGATGAGAAGAAAATACCCTACGTCTATGTACCAAGTAAGAAGCGTCTTGGTGAAGCAGCTGGTATAGAAGTTGCAGCAGCTAGTGCAGCAATACTAGATCCGGGTAATGCTAAGGAGCTTGTTGAAGAAATAATTAGAGCTGTACAAGAACTACGTGCAAAAGCTGGTAAGTAGAAATAGACTAGTTCAAATAGATAATAAACTAATATTTTTTATCTTAAAATATACTAGTTTTCAAAGAATATGCTTATTTAATAATTCTTTACCTCCTACTTAATCTACGTGCTTCACGCTCTGTTTCACGTAGTATTAGTATATCTCCGATTCTAACAGGGCCTTTAACGTTTCTAGTAATTATACGTCCTCGATCCCTGCCTTCAAGTACTCTTACACGTACTTGTGTAATCTCTCCAGTAACTCCAGTCCTTCCAATAATCTGGATTACTTCTGCTGGAAAACCTATTTCTTCAACCACGTTTACGGGCGGTTGTTCAACAATGATCTTTTTCTCTTCACTCACACTAATACACCCTCCTAATCCCTGCTGTCCTATAGAGACTCCAAATACTTGTTATAAAGGTTACGATAAAGTTTAAATAAGGACTTTAAGGGGTATTGTAAAACTATCAGTAGGAGGAGTATGAGGGGTAGAATAGAGATATGCCTAGAATTGTTCATTGTAGTTTTTGCGGTGTAGAAATAGAGCCTGGAACAGGTATAATGTATGTTAAAAATGATGGTTCTATTCTATGGTTCTGTAGTAGTAAGTGTTATAAAAGTTATCTTAAGCTTAGACGTGATCCAAGGAAGTTTAAATGGACCGTTAAAGGTAGACAGAAACAAAGATAATACTTCTCCCATGATAAACCCACTGTATAAAGTAATGTTTAAAGACTTCTTCCAATGATCATTTTACACCGGGGATTTAGTTATGGGTATTGAGAGGACACTTGTAGTTATAAAACCTGATGGTGTAGAGAAGGGATTGATCGGGGAGATCATTAGTAGGTTTGAAAGGAAAGGCTTCAAGATCAAGGCATTGAAGATGCTTAAGTTTACTAGAGAACAAGCAGAAGAATTCTATAAAGTCCATAAGGGTAAGAGCTTCTTTAATGATCTAATAGAATTCATTACATCTGGGCCTGTAGTTGCAATGATTCTTGAAGGGGATAGTGCTGTTAAGGTAGTGAGGCTAATGATAGGACCTACTGATGGTAGAGAGGCTCCTCCTGGAACTATACGTGGTGACTATGCATTATCTAAGTCAAGAAATATAATTCATGCAAGTGATAGTCCTGAAAGTGCAGAGTTTGAGATAAGTGTTGTATTTAAGAGAGACGAGATTCTTGACTAGAATATTAAGCCGTACATGGGATCTCTTTTCTTCTTAATATTAATGATCTCTTTAAGAACCATCATTTCATCATTACTTAATTCATTCTTGAACTTTGTAAGCCATAGTTTAGCATGGTCTTTGGGTATATCCGTATATAGTATATCGCCTTCATCAATATGCCTACCTACAAGAACTCTACCCTTAATTGAAATTGCAACAGCTTGGCCAACACGTGCTTCTTTCAAAACATTATCACGATCACGGATCTGCATGATCTCCCCAATTCTCATACCATCTTCTCTCATAAGCGGGTATCGAGGCCTTATCTTTCCACCAAGAACTTCTACACCCACAATAGCTGGCTCACTTCTTCTAAATATGTATCCTGGTATAATCCTTATTTTACCTGGTCTAACAAGAGATTCTAATACCTTTAGCCTCTCCATCTCCTTGAGCTTTCTAACCCAGTCTATATAGTCCTCTAACAACCTATAGATAACATTATTTATGAATAATTTGACACTCTCCTTAGCAGCAAGCTCTCTAGCTTCTGGCAAAACCTTGACGTTGAAAACCAGTATAACCCCATATTCTGGCTTATCTCTCTTAACAATAGATGCCTCCATAACATCAGTTTTAGACACGTGTCCAACATCAGCTAGACGTACTGGTATATTTTCCCTGCGAAGTGCAGCAACAAGAGCCTCTAGTGTACCAAGAGTATCAGCCTTAACAACTACACCAACGCTATCAGTCTTAATACGTATAGACTCGATCTCCTCACGAATCTTAGCTAAATACTCATCAACAAGGCTCTCACTAGGAACAACAAATACCGGAGAACCAGCTAATGCATCTTCAAGACCCGGAGCAGAGATCTTTACACCAGTAGCAGCTATAGCTTCATCAATAGCCCGGAACTTACCTTCATGAGCCCTCATATCCTGTAATGGACGGGGCATAAGAAGTGCACGTACCTTAGTAACAATGGGCTTAACTTTACCTCCAACAACAATTAGATCTCCACGCCGGATGACACCATCATATATGATTACATCAATTGTAGTGCCTAAACCAGGCTCTTCCTTAACCTCGAGAATAACACCCTTACCAGGTTCATCACTAGTAACGAGTTTCTTCTTCATAAATTGCTGTACTAGACCTGTTAGTAATGCAAGTAATTCCGGTAATCCCTCCCCTGTCTTAGCAGATACTGGTACAATAGCTACTGTCCTACGGAAATCCTTTATACGATCGAATCTCTCTGACATAAATCCATGATTATAGAGTTGTTCAACTATTCTATAGATTAACTGATCTAGTCTAGCCTGTACACTTGGGTTTTGCAATTTAATTGTCTCTAAGAATGGCTTATCTGGCTGAGGCTTCCAGCCAGGTATACGGTCGATCTTATTTGCAGCTACTATGAATGGTACACGTCTCTCCTTTAGTATCTCAATACTTTCAACTGTTTGTGGCTGAAAGCCTTCAATAACATCAATTACTAGTATAGCTATATCAGCTACGCTTCCCCCTCTTTTACGTAAGTTACTGAATAGCTCGTGTCCAGGAGTATCTATGAATAATAGGCCAGGTATCTCGATCCTTAGTCTTGGAAAATATTTCTTCAATGGTTCTGCAACCTTCCTTAAAACACTTGCCGGAACAATACTTGCCCCTACATGCTGTGTTATTTCTCCTGGTTCTTTCTTTGTTACAGCTGTACCACGTATTTTATCAAGTAGAGTTGTCTTACCATGATCGACATGGCCTAATACAACAACTATTGGCTGCCTCATCCACCGCCTAACTTCACTGTTCATAGTTACCATCCTCCAACACATATCTACCTACTATAACTAGTAATGCAATACTATATATGCTACTCATAATCAATACCTGCCTAGAAAACAAAATACTATATATACTGGTATTAGGCAAAACACATAGGAGTTAGAGAATAGCTGGTGCCGCTTAAGGCACCGGGGGTGTAATTGGAATGGCTGATTTCAAGATAGTAATATCCGATCCAGAGGCTCCTAAAAAAGGTGGTATTATTAAGGTCAAAGTCGTAGGCTCTGATCTACCATACGATAGAGATGTAAAAGAAGGCTTTAAACTACCAGTTGCTAAGATAAATAAAGCATTACTTGAGAAATTAGATGCTAAACACGGCGTTATAACAGTCAGAATCTATAAGCCAGAGTCTAATGAGAAGGTCAATATAAGGTGTACTGTTGAAATAGATGATAATATTCCTGAGAATGAAGTCCATATAAGTGCTGGTCTACTCATGGATAAGGCTGGCGTTACTGAGGCCGAGGGAGAGGTTTTCCGAGCTAGAGCATGGCAGGTTAGGATTAATGATGATCGTACTAAGAGGCTCATAGGACTCAAGATCGGCGATGTATTTGACGGATCTCTTATAGGGCTTAAGAATGTAAAGCTTAAGATAACTGGTGGTAGTGACTATAGTGGTTTCCCAATGAGACCAGATATAATGGGTGGCGTTAAGAAGAGAGTATTATTATCCGGTCCACCCGGATTCCATCCAAAGGAGAAGGGTGAACGCCGCCGTAAAATGATTAGAGGAAACACTATTACTGAAGATATTGTACAGATTAATACAGTGATTGTTTATTAACTCTATTGAGCATTTTAATTATATGGCTAATTTTATTTTATATAATACATCATAGACTGTATAGGAGAAGATAGGGGGTGTATATAGGATTTGCCATGGACACTTAAACAGCCTGAAGTAAATATTGGAGTTATAGGCCATGTCGATCATGGTAAGACAACGCTTGTACAAGCAATAACTGGTATATGGACGGCTAAACATAGTGAAGAGCTTAAGCGTGGTATGACTATTAAGCTAGGCTATGCAGACGGTAGTATAGCTTATTGTGAGAATCTTGAGCCTCCAGAAGCATACACTACAGAGTCTACATGTCCTGATGGCAGTAGCTCAAAACTATTGCGTAGAGTAAGTTTTGTAGATGCACCAGGCCATGAAGCCTTAATGGCTACAATGCTCTCTGGAGCAGCTCTAATGGATGGCGCAATACTTGTTATAGCAGCTAATGAGCCATGTCCCCAGCCACAGACAAGAGAGCATTTCGTTGCACTAGATATCATTGGTGTACGTAATCTAGTTGTTGTACAGAATAAGGTTGATGTAGTGTCTAAGGAGAAGGCACTAGAGAATTACAAGCAGATAAAGAAGTTCTTAGAGGGTACATGGGCTGAAGATGCACCTATAATACCAGTTAGTGCATTACATAAGGCAAATATTGATGTACTACTTCAAGCTATTGAAGAGATCATACCTACTCCAGAAAGAGATCCGTCTAAAGCACCGCTCATGTATGTTGTACGTAGTTTTGATGTAAATAGGCCTGGTACACCACCAGAGAAGCTACGTGGTGGCGTAATAGGTGGTTCATTGATTCAGGGAGTACTAAGGGTTGGTGATGAGATAGAGATTAGGCCAGGAATAAGAATACCAATTGGTCCAGGCAGATATCGTTATGAACCAGTTATTACAGAGGTTGTTAGCTTAAGATTTGGCGATCTAGATGTTGATGAGGCTAGGCCTGGAGGATTACTAGCTATAGGTACAAAGCTTGATCCAAGCCTTACTAAGGCTGATGCACTTGTAGGTAATGTAGTTGGTAAACCTGGTCATTTACCACCTGTTGTTACTAGGCTTAGGGTACACTATAGGCTTATGGAGCGTGCTGTAGGCACTAAGGA
>Ga0190311_1000213_pt1 | contig 20945 bp, 20 predicted proteins | sample 48700789_MG_FD_165037 | JGI IMG/M metagenome (GOLD analysis project Ga0190311, IMG submission 165037) | Hydrothermal vent sediment bacterial communities from Southern Trench, Guaymas Basin, Mexico - 4870-07-8-9_MG | ecosystem: Environmental > Aquatic > Marine > Hydrothermal vents > Sediment ...
CGCCACGCTAGCCCACCTAGCGCTCAGGGTTTAAGGGCTAAGGGGGCCTAAAGGCTATCGGTGAAGTGGTGGCGGGGATGGCTATACTGAGGGCGAGGTTCAAGCTATGGATAGAGCTAGATGGTGAGCCCCTGCTTGGCGAGGGTGGCTACGAGCTCCTAAGGGCCGTTGAGGAAGTGGGCTCCATAATGGGGGCCTGTAGGCGATTGAGGCTCTCGTATAGGAAGGCCATGAGCTACCTACGCAAGATGGAGCAGCGATTGGGCAGGAAGATGGTCAGGACGAGGAAGGGCGGTAGGGGCGGTGGTGGAGCTGAGCTAACAGAGGACTGCAGGGAGCTCCTAGATGCCTATGAGGCCCTCAAGCTAGCTGTTGAGAAGACGCTCAAGGAGAAGGCCCCACCCATACTTGGCTCCCTCTGGGCCAGAGGATCCTGATCAGCACGATGGGCCTATGCTCCACCGAGGATAGCATGCCCCACGTTACGCCAGTGAGGCCAACGCCAAATCGGGAGGCCATCTCCCATACATCCCTTCCAGCACCATGCCCCATTACCTTACTAGCTGCTGAGGCAAGCCTAAGGGCTAGCTCAGGTGCTATACCTGGCCTGCTTGAGGCAACTGGCGTTGGATAGCTCTTCAGGCCTAAGGCATTGCCGAGCAGGTAGGCTATTATGCCCAGGCCACCAATTATGCCCCTTATGGCCGTTAGGCGTGGCGATATGTATAGTGGCCCTAGCCTGTACGTCCTATCTGAATCCACTATCAACACGGTGATGTGGATGCCGAGCTTAGATCTAACCTGCTTAGCTATCCACCTTGCTATTCTAGTGGCCTCTCTAGGCTCAAGTGGTATGGAGACATAGGAAAAAGGCAAGTTTGATCCATCTATCCCTCCCTCAGAGCCCCACATCAGAGCTGTTAGTAGTCCTGAGAGCCTAAGAGCTACTTGCTTGTGGGCTGCCCCTTCTTTAATTGGGTAAGACCTAAGCTTAGCTATGGTTTCTGGCCTTAGATGGCAAAAAGGGCCTAAGAAGTAGCCCCAAACCCACTTAACCCATAGTGCTAGGGCTTTTGAGAGGGAGCTAGGCTTGATCCTTGCCTCATCTACTATTCTCCCCAGCGATGTACATATTGCTTTCTCAGAGATGGCTAGGAAATCTCCATCCCTTGCATGCTTCCCTATGGCCTTGATGATCTCCGCTATGAAATCCGTCCCAGGCCTCCAGTAGCGTGTCCTAAAGGCCCTAACTAAGATCCTCGGCTTCCCCTTACGCAAGCCCTCTACCTTCCCTCCTGGCCTACCCTCCCTCAAGCCTTAAAGCACGCTTAACTCAAGCGGGCCTTGGTGCTAGCAGTTGGCTGAGGTGAAGAGCAGGAAGGACGACCACATCAAGATATGCCTTAAGCGTGATGTCCAAGCTAGGGGCACTAGCACTTGGCTTGAGCACGTATGGCTAATCCACTCCGCCGTCCCAGCTGCTGATTATGAGGCCATAGAGCTTAGGACGAGCTTCCTAGGCCATGAGTTCTCAGCACCAATAGTTGTCTCTGCCATAACTGGTGGGACGAAGCTAGGTGCCTCGCTGAACGCAGCTATTGCCGAGGCAGTTGAGGAACTCGGCTTGGGCATGGGGGTTGGGAGCCAGAGGGCTGCCCTTGAGGACCCAGGCGTGGCCAACACGTTCAGGGTGGCCCGTGAGAGGGCTCCAACTGCCTTCATCATGGCTAACATAGGCTACTCAGAGGTAGCAAGGGGGCTGCCCTTGAGCAAGCTGGAGGAACTAGTTTCCATGATTGAGGCAAATGCACTTGCCATACACTTGAACCCACTGCAGGAGGTAGTCCAAGCAGAGGGCAAGCCAGGTGGCCAAGCCTTCTTGGATAGGCTAGCCGAGATCACCGACCACCTTGGTGTGCCAGTGGTCGTTAAGGAGGTTGGCTCTGGCATATCAGCTGAGGTCGCCCGTGAGCTTGAGCGTAGGGGCGTGGCTGCCGTAGATGTAGCAGGGGCAGGTGGGACGAGCTGGGCAGCTGTTGAGCACTACAGGGCGCTCAAGGCCCACGATGAGCTTAGGGCCCGCCTTGGCCAGACCTTCTGGGATTGGGGCATACCTACGGCAGCAAGCGTGCTTGAGGTTGCCTGCACTACTAGCCTCTCGGTTATAGCATCAGGTGGCCTTAGGACGGGCCTTGATATAGCTAAGTGCCTAGCCCTCGGTGCTGATCTTGCTGGCCTAGCTTGGCCAGTTCTAAGAGAGGCCATAAAGGGGCCTAAGGCCGTTAAGTGGCTCCTAGAGGCCCTCATGGAAGAGCTCAGGGCCACCCTTTTCATAACTGGCTGCAAGCGCCTAGCCGACCTAAGATCTAAGCCCGTAGTGCTAACTGGCCCACTTGCGGAGTGGGTTAGGGCTAGGGGCCTTGATATCAGGAGGCGCTCCCAGCGCCCCCTTGGGCTAGGAAGTTAATGGAGGCAGCACATAGAACCCTAGATGCTAGCTCAAGGTGCTCTACTAGCACGTACTCATCATATGAGTGGGCTAGCCCTATGGAGCCTGGCCCATATATTATGGTCGGTATGCCCCTGGCCCTCAGGTAGTGGGCATCCGTGCAGGCTGGCATGATGGCCCCCTCAATTGGAAGGCCAAGCACCTCCTCAGCAGCTGACTTAAGGGCGCTAAACAGGTAGGAGCTCGTGTTGGTAAAGCTAGGCTCAACCCTAGCTAGGACCTCAAGGCTAATGGCCTCCCCTAGGCCAGATAGGAGCCCCTCTGCCTCCTCAATTACCTGCTCCGTGCTTAGGCTCGGTGGCACCCTCACGTCTAGCTCAACCTCACAGCTCTCAGGCACCATATTGACCTTCGTCCCGCCCCTGATGGTGCCTACGTTAACGGTTATACGAGAGCAGGCCCTCACGAAGGCCCTTGCGACTTCAGGCCTTAGCCCAAGGACATCTGAGGCAGCCTCTATTAGGCTCCCCATGCCCATGAGCACATCCCTAATCTCACCTGGTGCCTCTACCTCACGGCCATGTAGTGCTAGGACCTTATTCACGGCATCCATAGCAATCCTTATGGCATTTACGCCGAGCTCAGGGACGCTCCCATGTGCTGGCCTCCCCCTAGCCACTAGCTTGAGCCAGCAGAGCCCTCTCTCGCCAAGTATGGCTAGGTATGGCGTGCTTGGCTCAGCTATGAAGCACCCATCTGCATCCAACAGGCCCCTCTCGGCCATGTAGCCTGCCCCAAGGCGACCACCAGTTTCCTCATCGCACGTTAGGGCAAGCTTCAGCCTTCCGTTGAGCTCCTCAAGCAGGCCAGAGAGGGCGTGGAAGACGGCCATTATACAGGCCACGCCACCCTTCATATCAGTTGAGCCCCTGCCTAGCACACGGCCATCCCTCACATCCCCACAGAATGGGTCAAAGCTCCAACGGCCCATGTCCCCAGCTGGCACTACATCTATGTGGCCCATGAGTAGGAGGCACCTCCTCCCCCTCCCCTCATCCACAAGGATGTTAATCCTGCCTGGCTCAGGCTCAAGGCGCCTTACATCATGGCTATGCTCAGATAGCCAATCCATGGCCACGCCAGCTGCCTCAGAAACATCGCCTGGTGGGTTCTCGCTCCTGGCCCTGACCAGCTTAGAGCACAGGCCAACTACATCTATGGCCTTAACCTCCCTAAGGGCCTTCTCCTTAAGCTCCCCTAGCCTACTGGCCAAGCCCTCCACCACACCTACGTGCCACGTAATGCCCTAATAGGGCTCACGGCCAGGCCATGCTTTAAGCCCTCATGTGCCTACTGTTTATGAGGGCAGTGGCCCCCTATCCATCTGGTGCCTTAAGTTGGCAGGGGCAGTGGAAGAGGCCCTGAGGTGGTTTGAGCAGGGGGCCCGTGAGGCCTGGGATAGGGCCCTCAGCTTAGGGGTTAAGGAGGCCATAGTGGTCCACCACGATGATGGTGATGGGCTAGCTGCAGCAGCTGCGGTTAAGGCTGCCCTTGAGCGATCTGGTTTAAAGGCCAAGTTGATCTGCCTTGAGAAGCTATTCCCAAGCGTCGTGAGGGCCTTGCATAGCGGATCTGGCAGGCTCATCTTCTACTGCGATATAGGCTCACCACATGCCGACCTCATATCCGAGGCGAACGGCGGTAGGAACCTAACCATCATACTTGACCACCACGATCCAAGGCAGGCAAGCGATCCAGCCGTAGTGGACCTGAACCTTGAGCACGCTGGGCTTAGGGGCGAGGAGGACTTCTCGGGCTCTACGTGCTGCTACCTCTTCGCTAGGGCACTAGATAGGGCCAATAGGGACCTCTCCTACCTAGCCCTGGTCGGCAGCTGTGAGATACCCGCTGGCTTCAAGGGCATTAATGCCCTTGTGCTAGAGGAGGCCCTTGAAGATAAGGTCGTGGAGCGTAGAGGGAGGAAGCTCCTCATAAGGAAGCTAGGCATAGAGGTCAGGAAGTTGTTCTCCTTGCTCCAGGTGCTAGGGCCAGTAGGCTATTACGTAGGTGGGCCTGAGCTAGGCGTTAAGGCTGCCCTTGAGGGCGTTTCAGATGAGGTAAGAGCCCTTGCGGATGAGCTTGAGGCCAAGAGGAAGGCCATAAACAAGCGTTTGCTCGCTAGCCTCTACAAGCGTGGCCTGAGGAGGGAGGGCCGAATACAGTGGTTTGATGCTGGGGATGCCTACAAGGGCATGGGCTCTAAGGTCATAGGCACCTTCTGCTCATACTTATCCTACCAGAGGAAGCTAGTTAGGCCAGATATGTTCGTGGTCGGCTTAATGCATATGGAGCCAACCATCCCTGGCTTTGGCCAGCTTGAGGGGGACTTCGTGAAGGTATCCGTTAGGGCCCCGAAGGCCCTTAGGGCTGATATAGATGCTGGGAAGGTCCCTACTGCCGTTGGCCTACTTGAGGAGGCCACCAAGGGGTTTGGCATAGCAGTAGATGGCCATGCCTATGCTGCTAGCTGTGTTATACCAGCAGATAAGGTAGGTGAGTTCATAAGGAGGGCTGCCTCCATTTCATCTGGGCAGAAGGGGCTAGGGGCATGGCTGTGATGGCCACATGGGCTATTAAGCTACATGAAGTCAGAAAGGGAAACCTGCCTTGGCCCCCTACCGCCGAGGAGGGCCTTTATCTCCTTTTTGATCAGCTCTAGCCTCTGGGCTAGGTAGCCCTCAATTCCATAGCGCTCCACTAGGCGCTCTGCTATGGCCAAGTACTTCTCAACTGAGCCCTTATGGACCGTTAGGGCTAGCTCTCCCCCACAGGCATCGCAACGGCCAGAGAGGGGAATGCGCCTAAACCGCTTATTGCACTTCTTGCACCTGAGGGCCTGTGTGGCAAAGGCCCTTAGGTTGCCAATTATATCCCTTAGGAAGTGCGTTGTAAGCACCCTACTTGCTACCTCACGGGCATCAACTGCCCTTATCATCTCAGCTAGCCCCATCTGGCCAGCTAGCTTCTCCCTCATCGTCTTAAGCCTCTTGTAGGCCGTTTCAAGCACGCCAGAGCAGATGTGGCTCGTTGGAATTGTGAAGCCAAGGCCAGGGCACGAGCTCCCTTCCCCTGCTAGGGCATCCTTCAGGAGCCTCATACGCCCCTCAAGCTCCCTAGCAGGAGTTCCCTCCCAGGTTAGCTCGTAGAAGGCACGTGGGTAGGACCAGGGGACATCAACTTCCTGTGCTTGTCTCTGGACCTCCCTGGGGTTCACGATGGGCATTATGAAGAGCGGTGCATCCATCATGCCACCTGGCCTAGCAGGTAGGTATGCCCTTGAGAAGTTAAGTAGGACATCTAGGGCTAAGGAGATGCTATCTTCATCACCATCGCAATCCCTTCTCTTAGCTGAGTGCCAAACGGGATGGGCATAGCATACACTAGCATCTGTAAAGCCAATTATACGGCCAACTACGCCAACGGAGGTATGGGGGGCAAGCCCTATCACTAGGTGGCCCACTAGGTCCTCTGGCCTCTCGGCCTTATAATATGGCTTAAGGCCGTAGAAGCGAGCTAGGAGCTCATCTACGAACTTAGCTACCCTAACCAGATACTCACCTGCAGCCCTAGGCAGCACTACATCTTGGATTTTAAGCTCGCATACCTGCTCTGGATCCTCAAGGGGCCTGCCATCTACATCAACCTCGTAGCCTAGCTCCCTTAAGCGCTCTACTGGCGTCCCAATCTCAGATGGCTTGAAGTGCGTCAGGGGGGCATTTGTGGCATCAAATCGGATCGTCCCATCCCTGAAGACAGAGAGACCGAATAAGGCCCTTAATATGCCCTTCTCTACTGGCTCGGGGACCTTCTCCTCATTTATCAGGCCCCTAACGCCCTTTACGACATCTGGTAGCTTCCCCAGCCTAAGCCTTGACTTAGCTTGCTCTAAGAGCTCCTTTAGCCTAACTAGCTGCCTCTTGAATGGGACAGCCCTGAGGCCACATGAAGGGCAGCTCACGCCCTCAGCTAGCTCACGGCCACACTTAGGGCATGTGAAGATGGGCTCTGTCCTCTGGCCGCAGCTTGGGCAGATGGGCCAGAAGCCCTCTAGGCCACAGGCAGGGCATCGCCTACTAGCTAGCTCTACCTCTACGGCAGCCTCCCTAGCGGCCTCTACTATGTTCCTCTGGGGGCCACCTGCGAGGCCAACTGGGAAGAGGGAGTGGACACGGGGCTTCATCTCACGCTCCTTAGCCTTCTCAGGCCTCCCCATCCTAGCCCCAAGTATGGTTGGTGCCTTTGGCCTAACCTCTATGCCAGATAGGCTCTTGATTAGCTCCAGGGGGCCTCCCTGGCTTCGCACAGGCCCAGCAGCCTTAGCTCCTGGCTCAAGGCCGAGGCAGGCCAGCAGGATGAGGGCATCCTCCCCCTCAACAATTATACTGGTCCCCTCAACCCTGTGCGGGAGGCAGAGCCTCTCTAGGAGCTCCTTAGCATCCCTCATCTCGCCCCTCACGGCCAGAGAGGCCCCAGCCCCCGTGATGGAGGAGGACGAGGCCCAATTCCTGAGGGCCAGTATCTCCTTGGGCTCTAGGAGCTCCCAGAAGTAGGTGAACCTTGGGTGGAGCGGGATGCCAAGGTGCCTTGAGAGCCTTAGGGCTACCTCCGCACTTGGCCTTGCCGTGATTGGCTGCTCAATCATGGCCTTGAGCTCCTCAGGCTGGAGGCCGAGGGCCTCAGCAGCCTCCCTAAGGTCCCCTCTGAACTCCCTCTCTATGGCCTCCTTGAGATCCTGTGCCCACCACTCCTCTACGTAGCCAGATGGGAGGAGCTCCTTGTTGTTGTACAGGAAATCTCCATAGCTTATTAGCAGGTCGCCAAGGAACAGTATCTCCTTTACCTGACCAGCTAAGGCCCTAGCTTGCTCAACACTCTCAACACGGATGACGGAGCCATCCCTTAGCTTCACAACTGATGGCTCTAGCCCATCAACTGGCATGGCCACGCCACCCTTCCCAGGGACCTCAAGCTTGAGCTGGGTGCCTACGGCGAGGAAGCCCTTTAGGAGCACCATCAGGGCTGGGTGGACGCCTACAGCAGCAAGGCCCGTGTTCCTAGAGCGCCCATATCTAAGCCTAAAGCCCCCTGGCCTACCAGGCATGGAGAATACAGGCCTACCTGCTATTACCTCATCAAGGATTCCCTCACCGCCACCGCTAGAGCTTGATGCTAGCTCTGAAAGCCAATCCCAGCCATCAAGGCCGAGCTTCTCCACTACCTTCAGGACCTTCTTAGCCCTACCGATTATGCCATCGTTTAGGACGAGGAGTGCCCCTCCCCTAAGCCTATTCGTCTCCACACGGGGTAGGTCCCTGAAGAAGGAAACCTCAACTGGGTCGGTTGGAACGCCATTTACCTCAACTGGCAGGCTTAGGACGGCCTTTATTATATCTGCATCTGAGACGTTATACTGGAAGCGGGCTACCTCACGCTCGTAGAGCCTTATCTCCTCTACGAACCTCCTCGCCTCTGCCTCAGTAGCCCTATACGGGCTTAAGCCAAGGCACCTCCTAATCAAATCAGCTACGACCACGCTTAAGGCCTGGTCGGTGCCACCAGCCGACCTTATGGGGCCAGCATAGTATATGGCTAGGTGCCTAGTCCCATCTGGGTTGGCCCTTATCACGACACGGGAGATGCCCTGGATTGGTGCTGCCGTAACGCCCTCCGTTAGGATGGCTAGGGCCGTCCTAATGGCCTGCTCTGCCCTTGCCTCCTCACCGCCTAGGTCGCCGAACTGGCCTAGTGCTATTTCCTCAGCTATCCTAAAGGCAAGCTCATCCTTCTCCATCCTGCTTGATAGCTCCCTTATACGCCCTGCTACACCAGGTGGCCCAACCATCCCCTCTACGAGGCTAGCAGTATCATAGGCTAGACCAGGCTCAGGCTCAGGTGCTGGGTCTAGGCCCCTAGCACGGGCTGCCCTAGCGATATCCATTAGCCTGTTGAACTCATCAATTATGGCCTGCTCGTACTGGCCCTTCCCGCTCCCCATGCCTGGCTGGGCTTGCCTGGTCGGGCCTTATGTGGCCTAAGCAGGTGAGCGCAAATGGCAGATAGGAGTTAGGTGTAAGTTTTAAAGGGGCGATTAAAGCCCTAGGCCCTAGCTAGCCTCGCCCTAATGCCCCTCTTGATGGCGGATATGAAGCCCCTTATCTTATCCCCTACCCTATGGCTCTTCTCCACAGCTGTCCCAGTTACCACGATATCAGCACCAGCCCTCACGGCCTTCTCAACGCTCTCTCCATCCCTTAGGCCCCCTCCCACCACCAGGGGTATGCTGATGGCCCTCCTAACCGTAGCTATCATGGCCTCTGGCACTGGCCTTGGGGCTCCAGAGCCAGCCTCAAGGTAGACGAACCTCATGCCCATGCACTCAGCAGCCATAGCGTAGGCAGCAGCTATCTCTGGCTTCTCGTATGGTATTGGGATGGCCCTACCTATTATGCCAGCAGCCCCACCATAGCCAATTATTATGTAGCCCATGGGTATGGCCTCAAGCCCAAGGCGCCTGACGAGTGGGGCACCGAGCACCTGGGCTCCTATCAGGAAGTACGGGTCCGTGGAGTTGAGCAGGGACATGAACCATATGGCATCTGCATGCTTGCTTATGCCAGTTACGTTGTTCGGGAATAGTATTATCGGCACGCTAAGCCCTCCCTCACGCATGGCTAGTATAACTGCATCTAGCTCCTCTGTGGAGGCCAGGGTAGAGCCACCAACCATTATGGCACTTGTCCCAGCCTCCTCTGCCTCCTTAGCTATGGCTGCAGCCTCCTCAGGGGATACACGCTCTGGATCTAGAAGCGTCATGTGAATGGCCCCACCTCCCTGGATACGCTCAAGTAGGTAGCGCTCAACCTTGCCGAGCTTAGGCCCCATCACAGCTCACCTGCGTACACCATATCTGCGAACTTACAGTAGGCATCTACCTCCTTATGTATTGGGCTTATCAGTATATCCGCTGAGAGGCCACAGTGCCCACACATAACGTGGGCTACACGGCCAGAGGGGCCTGTCCTTATCTTCACGACCACTGACCTAGCACCGCACTTAGGGCACGTGAATACCTTTGGCAGCGTCCTCTTCCTCACTATGATCTTCCTACGCCTCTTCCTCCTCCCCACCACGGGCACCTCACGCTTCAGCCTGCCTGCACGGCAAAACCTTAAAACGTTACCGTGAAGGGGACGGCATGGTGTAGGGCTTGAGGCTAAGGCCAGAAATACTGAAAATAGATGCTGAGGCCGTGAGCTGGTTCATAACCAACTTCATAAGGGATTACGTAACATCAATTGGGGCCAAGGGGCTCGTCATAGGCCTCTCTGGTGGCCTAGATAGCTCTACAGCAGCCTCCCTGGCCGTGAGGGCACTTGGGCCTGAGAGGGTAGTGGCCCTGATAATGCCAGAGGAGGAGACATACGACCCAGAGAGCGTGGGGCACGCAGAGATGGTGGCCGAGGAGCTAGGCATAAAGGTGGACTACATTGATATAACGCCCATGCTCAAGGCATTCTACGCTAGCCTCCCTGCCTACGACCCAAGCGATGACATGGCTAGGGCCAACCTGAAGCCAAGGGTCCGCATGACCTGCCTATACTACTACGCCAATAGGCTTGGCTACCTAGTGTGCGGTACAACGGATAAGTCAGAGGCCATGCTGGGCTACTACACGAAGTGGGGCGATGGGGCAGCTGATATAGAGCCCATAATGGACTTGTTCAAGACGCAGGTGAGGCAGCTAGCCCGCTACCTAGGGGTGCCAGAGGAGATAATATCAAAGCCCTCTACGCCAGGGCTCCTGCCAGGCCAAACGGCTGAGGGGGAACTCGGCTTAAGCTACGATGTCCTGGACCTCGTGCTGTACGGCCTTGAGCACTTCATGCCCCCTGAGCAGATAGCAGAGGACATGGGCCTCCCGTTGGATGTGGTCCTGGCTGTGAAGAGGAGGTGGCTTGATAATGAGCACAAGAGGAGGGCACCGATAACCATTAAGCTGGCCTACAGGAGCATTGGCCATGACTTCAGGCTCCCATATGCCCTTAGGAGGTGATTTGATGTCCAAAGGGAGGTTTAAGCTAGCTCTAGCACAGATGGAGTGCGTTGTCGGTGATAAGGAAGCTAACCTAGCCAAGATGGAGGAGATGGCCAAGAGGGCGAGGGAGGAGGGGGCGGAGCTCATCATATTCCCAGAGCTAGCCCTAACTGGCTACGTCTGTAGGGACCTACTCTACGAGCTAGCTGAGCCTATCCCAGGCCCATCTACTGAGAGGGTAGCTGAAATCGCAAGGGAGCTTGGTATGCTCATAGTCTTTGGCCTCCCAGAGAGGAGCAAGATATCTAGCTCAATCCTGTATAATACAGCTGCCCTGGTTGGGCCAAGTGGCCTAGTAGGCACCTACAGGAAGATGTTCCTCCCGACCCATAGCGTATTTGAGGAGAAGCGCTACTTCAGGCCAGGTTATGGAGCTCAGGCCTTCAGCACGGAGCTAGCTAGGATAGGCATGATGATATGCTATGATGTCTTCTTCCCAGAGGTAGCTAGGCTGCTTAGGCTGAGGGGGGCACAGCTCATAGTAGCTATCTCTGCTTCCCCAGGCGTTAGGAGGGCCTACTTTGAGACCCTGCTCTCAGCTAGGGCACTTGAGAACACCGTCCACGTGGCCTACGTGAACCTAGTTGGCCGTGAGGATGGCCTCCACTTCTGGGGTGGCTCACGCCTCATAGGGCCTACTGGCTCCATCATAGCTAAGGCCAGGTACAATGAGGAGGATCTAGTAGTAGCAGAAGCCGACCTATCTGATGCAGATAGGGCCGGCATCTTCCTGCCCATGCTCAGGGACCTAAGGCCAGAGCTCTACCAGGAGCTAAAGCGTGAGGCCACTAGGTAGCTAGCTACTAAGCTAATCTGCTCATCTAGGTAAGCCTCAATAGCCGATTAAGCACCTGCTGCGAGCCCTATTATCAAGCAAGCTCGTTTTCCAGCCTCTTAAAAAGGTAATTGAAATAAGGCTCTTTGCTGACCTAGGAGCTAAGTTAATATGGCACCCGTTTTCAAGCACGGGTAGCCCCGCCAACTAGCTTTCTTGGCCTACCTGAGAGGCAGCAGTTCTAGCTCCTTCTGCTATTTTAGTGCCTTTTAGCTCTTTTTTCTCGCTCAAGCAGCCTGTTCATGAGCTTGGCGGCCTAACAGGCTAGCGGACAGCTTTGCTTATCAAGGTAGCCTTGGAATTCACCTTGGCCCTAGGAGGTGAGCTGGGGTGGCTAGTGGTAAGCGCCTAGTTAGCATTGAGGAGCTTGAGGTTGGCGACCTAATAGAGGTAAGGTGGCTTGATGCCTCTGAGGCTAAGATGAGCCTCTCCGTGCCTGAGCGTGAGTTTGATACGCCAGTTAGATCCATAGGCGTTTTCGGTGGCCTTAGGGGCTCAAGGGCCAAGCACATAATCATAATAAAGGAGGAGTTCACCATAGGTGATGCTAAGGAGTACCACTACAACGCCATACCGCTTGGCATGGTAGATAGGATAGTTCTGGCTAGGAGGAGGTTCTGGAAGAAACGTGATGTGAAGAGGGCCATGAGGCTACTTGATGGCCTTGGTGAGAGGGCCGAGGTAGATGTACGCAAGATGGCTAGGAGATCTCCAAGGGGCCTTGCTGAAGACCTCCTCAAGCTAAGCCTAGATGGCCTCCTAGCCCTCAGGGACTTCTGCCTCAAGGAGGTAAGGTGAATGAGGAACCCACTTTCGGGGCTCCTAAATGCCATTAGGCGCTCTCTCGTAGCTAGCCCTTCAATCCTCTATTTTGAGGGCAAGAAGGTAGAGGAAATAGGCCCCTCCTGCCATCCAGGAAGCTAGTCTACGCTACTGCTACCTGCCTACTGGCCATAGTAATGCTATCCCTAGCTCTGGTCCTCTGCATAATCCTGCTAGGCGAGGCACCACCAGAGCTCATCTCGGCCATAGTGAGCCTAGCTAGCACGCTAGTTGGCATATACGTTGGTCGTAAGTGGTGATGTGCCTTGGCCCCTGGCCCTAGGCCCTTCGTGCTCAGGATAGTTAAGGTAGCTAAGAAGTGGGAGCCCAGGAAGCGGAAGCTCATAATCAATATCACATTTAAGGTCCTACCAGCCCTAACGGATAGGACGGTAGCTGTGGCAGAAGCATTTGGCATGGGGGTAGATAGGGAGCAGGTTTTCCCAGTTTACAAGAGCTTCTGCCTTGAGCTTAGCCTAGATGATGTAATCTACATAACTGGCCCATCTGGCTCAGGCAAGAGCGTCCTGCTCCACGCCCTGAAGGACGCACTAGGCCCGCTAGCAGCTAATATGGCCGATGTAGAAGTAAGGCATGGCGTCCCCATCATAGATACCATAGGCAAGGATGTGGAGGAGGCCATAAGGCTGCTTACAGCCGTAGGGCTTAGTGATGCCATCACGTGGCTAAGGACATACGATGAGCTAAGCGATGGCCAGAAGTACCGCTACAGGCTAGCCAAGCTACTTGAGGGGGGCTCCAGGGTATGGGTCTGCGATGAGTTCTGCTCCACGCTTGACCGTGATACAGCTAAGGTAGTTGCCTTCAACATCCAGAGGCTAGCTAGGAAGCTTAAGAGGGGCTTGGTAGTAACTACTGCCCACAGCGACCTATTTAATGACCTAAGGCCAAGCATATACATAGTGAAGGGCCTAGGGCCAGATGTAAGCATCCACTATTACCCAAATAAGCCATCTGGTGAATATAGCATAGCTAGGGAAATCACATTCTGCCTAGCATCTAGCGATCAGGAGAGATCGGAGGCACTAAGGTTGGTTGAGAGGTGGCACTACAGGGGCCGTAGGCCACTATTTAAGCATGTATTCGTGGCCAAGAGGGGCAATCGGGTTGTAGGGGCCATCCTCCTATCGCCACCGTACGTAAGCTGTTGGGGCAGGTCGCTCCTATTCAAGCGTGTACCAGGGCTCAGGGAGCTTAACCGCTGGCTCTACACGGCCTCCCGTGTTGTGCTCCACCCCATGTACAGGGGCATAGGGCTTGGCTCTAGGTTCCTCAGGGCTGCTCTAATGGCCTCGGATAGGCCATATGTTGAGCTAGTTGCCGTCATGGCACGGTACAACCCATTTGCTGAGAAGGCTGGCATGGTTAAGGTAGGCGTAAAAGGGCCAGACCCAGGGCTAGAGGAGGCCGTTAAGGCCCTTAGGGCCTTTAGGCCTAGATGACCGCCTCATGGCGTCTGAGCGGTACAACATGCAGTTCCTATCCTCCCTGCCAGAGGGGAGCATTAGGGCCGTGAAGGAGGCCCTTAGCAAGCTAAGGAACCTGGGCCTATTCAGGTCCATGCCAGCCCTCAGGTCTATGGGCTACCCAAGCGTGGGGGCATGGGAGGAAGCCGTGAAAAGGGCTAGCCTAAGGGAGCTAGCGAGGCTACTGGCTACGCTTACCTCTATCCGTGCGAGGAAGGTCTACCTGATATGGAGGGATCCTCGCCTAGCCCCAGGCAGGTGCCCTCTGGACGAGCTCCTAAGGCCAAAGTGGCGTGAGCTGCTCCTAGGGGGCGGGTTTGGCCATGAGCAGGGGGAAGGGCCTAGGTCGTAAGCGTAGGGAGCATAGTATAGATGAGTTAATTGAGCTTAGTCATGCCAAGCTCATGGAGCTTGATGAGGAAGCAAGGGAAGCACTTGAAGAGGGGAACCGAGCTGCCTACCTAAGTACCCTTAGGGTTCTAGCCCTCTTCCTGAAGACGAACGCAAGCCTGCTAGCTGCTAAGCAAAAGCTGATGGGAAGGGAGAAAGCAACTCTGGATTTAGCTAAGATACTATCAAGCATGAAAAAGGTGGTATTGGGGCTTGCAAGGCGAAGGAGGAAATGATTTGAAAGCCAACCTTGCTGAGGCCCTTAGAAAGATGAAAGAAGACCCAGTTAAGTTTGCAGAGCTTATTGGCTTTAAGCCATTTCCCTATCAAGCTAAATTGCTGAGAGATTGCTCCAAGAGGATTGTTGCCTGTTGGGGCAGGCAGACAGGTAAGAGCACTACGGCAGCCCTTAAGGCCCTTCACTTTGCTTTTACTGGCAGGGGGAGAACAGTTCTCATTATAAGTCCTAGCTTAAGGCAGAGCAGGCTAATGTTCAGGAAGGTTAGGGCCTTCCTTCATGCCCGTGTGCTCATAGATGGCCGTGAGCTCCTGCCCCTTGAGGGGAGCGTGGTCAGGGAAGCACAATCCAGCATCCTGCTCTCCAACGGCTCCCGTATCGTACCGCTCCCCTGCTCCCCAGAGCGTGTTAGGGGCTTCACGGTCCACATGGTGGTTGTTGATGAGGCATCCTTCGTCCCAGAGGAGCTCATAACAGATGTCCTCATGCCCATGCTAGCTACCACAGATGGCTGCATCATCCTCCTCGGAACACCCTGGACGAGGGAGCACATATTTTACCGTGCTTTCTCAGGCCAGCTGCCAGGCTGGAGCATACATCATGTTCCAAGCGTGAAGTGCCCATTGATAAAGAAGGCATTTCTAGAAGAGCAAAGAGCATTAATGCCTGAAGCTGATTTCAGGCGTGAGTATATGGCTGAGTTCGTAGAAGAAGGTGCTTACTTCTTCCCGCCAAGCCTCCTGCTTAGCTGCATCAAGCCAGGCCTCAAGCTCGCCCACCGACCTTGGGAGTTAGGAGGGAATCAGCTTGGCCATGGGCTATACGCTGGCCTAGATCTAGGTAAGCTAAGGGATCAGAGCGTCCTAGCCGTAGTAGAGCGTGAGCCTAATGGGGATCGCTTGATACTAAGGCTCCTCATGGCCTTTGATATTGGGACCCCCTACTCGCTCATCCTAGATGAGGTCGTAGGCACCTGCGAGGCCCTAGGCATTGTAAGGCTAGCCGTAGATAGATCTGGGCCTGGGGAGGCCATCTTTGAGGGGCTAGCAGCTAGGCTCAAGGGCTGCTTAGTTGAGGGATTTAAGTTCACGGCAGAGAGCAAGGCCAAGCTGCTATCCAACTTAAAGCTCCTAATGGAGAAGGGGCAGCTCCTAATGCCCTACGATAGGGCCCTCCTAGCCCAGCTATCCTCAATAACACAGGAGCTCTCGCCCACGGGTAGGCTCTTGCTTAAGCACCCACCTAGGGGCCACGACGACATGGTTATGGCCCTCGCCTTAGCCTGCTGGGCTGCTTCTAGGCCAGCTGGGGCTGCCGTCCCACTGTGGAGGTAGGCCATGCCTAATGCCTTGCTAATCGGGTGCGAACCGCTTATTAGGTCGTGGGGCTGTTTTTAGAACTCGGCATGTCCGAGGCCGTCCTCCCAAGGCCAAGGAAGCGCATAGGGTTCATGCGTAGGAAAAGGGTGCTAGGCTACTACGTGAGGGTGGATGAGCATGGGTGTGAGGGTGAAGGTGCGGATAGGAGTGAGCAGTAGGTTCGCAGGGCTACAAGTAGGGGATTAACCAACCGTGCCGAGCGAGCTGCCTGTGCCAACGGCTCCCTACTGCCTCAGTATCTCCTCCTCTGGCGGTGGTGGCTTTATTATGCCATACCTCATCAGGACCTCAAGCGACTCACGAGCTGATTTGATTATCGCCTCGGCCCTCTCCCAGAGCTCCTGCCTGCTTAGCTTCAGCCTAGCCACGCCCTCCCGTATGGACTCCAGGGCACAGGCAACTGCCTCGTGTATGTAGACCTCCCACTCATCCATCCTAGGCACTATGTACTCCTCGTTTATGCCCTTCTTCTCAGCGAACTCAGCTAGGGCCTTGGCAGCTGCGATACACATATCATCAGTTATGGTCCTAGCCCTAACATCCAGGACGCCCCTGAATATGCCTGGGAAGCCAAGTGAGTTGTTTATCTGGTTGGGGAAGTCGGAGCGGCCCGTAGCTACTATGCGGGCACCTGCCTCCTTGGCCTCCCAGGGCCATATCTCAGGTATCGGGTTAGCGCAGGAGAAGACTATGGCATCATCTGCCATCTGCCTCACCCACTCTGGCTTTATCACGCCTGGGCCAGGCCTTGACATGGCTATGCAGACATCAGCACCCTTCAGGGCCTCAGGTATCCCTCCCTCACGGCCCTCTGCGTTGGTCTCAAGGCAGAACTTCCACTTATATGGTTCAACATCCTTCTTTGCCTCAAGGTCCTTGCGGTTTGAGTGAAGTATGCCCTTTGAATCAACCATTATCATGTTCCCTGGCTTTACGCCAGCCCTCATCAGCACGAGGGCCGTGCGGGTATTAGCAGCCCCCACGCCTATCATGGCTACTAGTATCTCATCCATCTTCTTGCCAACTATCTTGAGTGCGTTTATCAGGCCAGCTAGGACAACAGTAGCCGTGCCCTGCTGATCATCATGCCAGACGGGTATCTCAAGCTCCTCCCTTGCCCTCTCAAGCACGTAGAAGCACTTTGGCTTAGCTATATCCTCTAGGTTTATGCCACCAAAGCTAGGCTCAATCCACTTCAGGAACGTTACCATATCATCTGGGTCCTTACAGCGGATGCAGAGTGGGAAGGCATCTACACCACCTAGGTACTTAAACAAGAGGGCCTTCCCCTCCATAACTGGCATGCCAGCCTCAGGCCCTATATCGCCTAGGCCTAGGACCCTTGAGCCATCGCTCACGACAGCTACGTAGTTCCAGCGGTTCGTGTAGTAGAAGCTCAGGTCGGGGTCCTCCTTTATCTCACGGCAGGGCTGGGCCACGCCAGGCGTGTACCAGATGGCGAAGTCGTAGAAGGTCCTTATGGCGCACTTGGGCATGACCTGGACCTTTCCCTCGTAGAAGCGGTGGTAGGGTGAAGCGAGCTTAGCTGGCTTCTTGGCCTTCTCAAGCAGCTCCTCCACCGAGACCTTCTTCAAGCCCATCGCCTCATCGCACCCTGCGTCCTGGCCACTTTAAGCTTTCTTGAGGGAGCTGTGAACCATGGAGCCACGCCACACAACACGATCCTTTTTATACAGGGCCATCTCAGGGGTTATTGGGAGGTAAATGGCCTTGAGGAGATCTAACGTGGCCTACGCCCTGATGGCCGTTGGCATCGTGCTCTTGCTCTCCGCCCTGTTCATAGACGTGCGCATCACCATGGCCGTGGCCCTGATCGATGAGGTGGTAAGCCTAGAGCCAGCCTGGTCCTCTGAGGCATGGCCCTTCGAGGAGATCCTGCTCATCGAGGAAGGCAGGACGTACGCTGTCTTCAACTTGACCGTTGGGTATTACGGCCCTCCAGAGGAAGGAGGGAACGTAACCCTTTCCTTCACGGCCACGGAGACATCGACGCCCAGGAGGCCCTTCAACCTCTACGTCCTCGATGATGCCGATTTCCTCCTCTGGAGCCTCGGCAAGGAGTACGAGCCCCTCTACGAGGCCAGGGGGACGACGGAATGCCACGTCGAGCTGGGCCTTGAGGGAGCCTACGCCGAGGAGCTCCACATCGTAGTGGAGGAGCACGAGGAAGGCCTGAAGCCATGTGTCAAGCTGGAGGGGGAGCTTGTCCATGTGCTCAGGAATCCTGGTAGCGTGTGCGTGCTGAGCCTTGGCCATGCCTCTGGCGCAATACCCGCATGTATTAACCTCAAATCCTACAAGGGCGTGATACACGTGGAGGCCAAGGCCCTTGGGCCTGGTGAGTTCAACCTCTACGTCCTTGAGAGTCCTGAGGAGGCCTACGACATATCCAGGGGCCTTCCATCCAGAGCGGCCTACGGGGTCATGGGCGTGAGGGAGGTATCTGCGGATATACCATGCAGGATCTACGTCCTAGCGCTCCCCTTCACGCCGTCCCTCTACATTGTCTCACCTGGCTTCATAGCGATCCAGAACGTATCTGATGAGGAGCTGGACGTGAAGCTCTTCGCCTCGGCCTCGTTTACCACGAGGAACTTGGTCGTCAACCTGGCCCTCGGCTTGGCTGGCACCACCACGCTCATAATAGGTTTGGCCATCTTCTTGTTAGCACGTGGCAAGGCAGCAGCTAAATAAGCGACCCTAGGGCCCCAGGGTCGGTGGAGGGCTTGGGAGCCCGTTCGCTTAGGATAGCCCTCATAGGTGGGACAGGCCATCAGGGGCCTGGCCTAGCGCTTAGGTGGGCCTTGGCTGGCCACGAGGTGCTCATAGGCTCTAGGAGGGCCGAGAAGGCAAAGCGGGTAGCTGGCGAGCTTAGCGAGAGGCTGAAGGCCCTTGGAGCTGAATACGAGTTCGGGCACGGCCTGAACCAAGATGTGGTGGGGGAAGCCGATGTAATTGTATTCACCATACCCTTCGTGGGCGTTAAGCCTACGTGCGAGGCCCTTAAGGAGCGCCTAAGGCCTGGCGTCATAGCGATCAGCCCCGTGGTCCCAATGGTGAAGAAGGACTTCGGCTTGATGACTGACCTACCGCCTGAGGGCTCAGCTGCTGAACTCATAGCTTCCCTGCTCCCAGAGGCCAAGGTCGTATCTGCCTTCCACACGGTCTCAGCCAACTTGCTCTTGAACGTGCCTGAGCCCGTGAGGGGTGATGTGGTGGTCTGTGGGGACGATGTGGATGCCAAGCGCACCGTGATGGAACTCGTGTGGGACATACCTGAGCTAAGGCCATTGGACGGTGGCCCCCTGGCTTACTCAAGAGCCCTGGAGATGCTGACGCCACTATTGATAACCATGGGCAAGCGCATCGGCCAGCCCGACCTGGGCGTGAAGTTCATCTGAACCAGTATGGGCGCTTTACGAAGCCATAGGCATTAACGGCAGCTACCACGCCCTGGCTCACGGCTGTAGCCACCTGCTTAATGGGATGATTCGTTACGTCGCCAGCTGCATAAACGCCAGGGATATTGGTTCTTTGCCTTTCATCAACTATTATGAAACCCCTCTCGTCCACTTTAACGCCAGCCCTAGCTGCTAGCTCGCTATTTGGTACTTCACCTACCTGGATGAATACGCCATCAAGTTCAAGGCTGTGTTCCTCACCTGTTCGCACGTTCTTAAGCCTCACTCTCCTAACGACCTCATCGCCCTCTATAGCTACTACCACGGAGTTTAGAATCAGCTTAACACCCTTCTCGGCCAGCCTCTTGACCAGGGCCTCCTCGGCCCTCAAAACGTCCCTCCTATGTACCAGGAAGACCTCAGAAGCGAGGTCAGAGAGGAAGAGAGCCGTAGTAGCAGCTGCATTCCCACCTCCGACAACTAAAACACGCCTGCCCCTAAAGAGAGGGCCATCACATAGGCCACAGTAGCTCACGCCTCTCCCCTTGAACTCCTCCTCCCCTGGTACGCCTAGTTTCCTATGCGATGAGCCTGTAGCTATCAAGATGGTCCTAGCCTCATAGGATGCCTTCTTGGTCTTCACGATTTTCACATCACCGCTTAAGTCTAGCTCAATAGCTTCTTCAAGCTCCTTTATTTCAGCTCCACTCGCTTTTGCTTGCTTAACCATTAGGTTAGCTAGCTCCTGCCCACTTACACCTTCTGGGAAGCCAGGGTAGTTCTCTATGAGCGGTATCTCAAGCATAAGGCCACCAGCGAGATTCTTCTCAATGACTAGGGCATCAAGCCCCATCCTAGCTGCGTATATGGCTGCGCTTAAGCCTGCTGGACCAGCACCTACTATGATTAAGTCCCTGGCCCTCATCGCCCTTAGCGTTTCCATCGCCAAGCTTATAAAGAACTCGTCGGCATGGTGGCCTATCGGCGGCTGGGGAGCATCATGCATGAAGCGCCAAGCCTGGTGGTATGGCTCTGCACGGCTAAGTGCAACATGGCCTGCAGGCACTGCTACGTTAGGGGGCGCTTTAAGGGGCCTGAGCTGAGTACTGAGGAAGCCCTACGCATGGTGAGGGAGCTACCAGAGCTAGGCACCGTTCACCTAGCCATAACTGGCGGTGAGCCCTTCATCAGGCCAGATATAATAGACATAGCAAGGGAGGCAGTTGAGTATGGGTTGAGTATTAGCTTCAATACGAATGGGTCCCTCATAAATGATGAGCTAGCTAGGGAGCTTAGGAAGCTAGGTGCTAGGACCTTCATAAGCCTAGATGGGGCTGATAGGGAGGTGTGCGATGCAATAAGGGGTCCTGGTGCCTGGCAGAAAGCGCTTAAGGCTCTTTCCGTGCTTAGGAGCTATGGGGTTGAGTTTTCCATAGTAATGACCATAACATCGCTAAACTACAAGCTGGGGAGAAAGCATGTGCTCCTCTGCGAGGCAGTTGGGGCATGGGAAGCTGTCTTCCTCCCATTAATACCATCTGGCCTGGCTTCCTCCAATTACGAGCTAATGCCAAGCCCTAGCCAGGTGGTAAGCTGCCTTAAGGCTGCTGAGGAAGCAGCTGAGGAAATAGGCTACCATGTTTCAGTTTGGTGTGCTCCATTTGCAGCAAGGGCCTTGAGCTCTAAGAGGATCTACGTGGCCCCCTGCTCCGAGGGCGTCATGGATATTAGCCCAGAGGGCGACCTCCTCCTCTGCGATACGCTTGAC
>Ga0190311_1000220_pt1 | contig 20459 bp, 17 predicted proteins | sample 48700789_MG_FD_165037 | JGI IMG/M metagenome (GOLD analysis project Ga0190311, IMG submission 165037) | Hydrothermal vent sediment bacterial communities from Southern Trench, Guaymas Basin, Mexico - 4870-07-8-9_MG | ecosystem: Environmental > Aquatic > Marine > Hydrothermal vents > Sediment ...
ATTTCCTAATAATTGTTAAATAACTATATGCTATTACATGGCCTCCCTCAGTAATGGCACCATATGGACAAGCATAATAACATGCTTTACATCCACTACAAAGCCTTGGAAATACTATTGGAGGATTCTTCGGAGGCATAAATATAGCTCCAGTATCACATATCTTAGCACATATTCCACATAAAGTACATTTCTTATAATCTATGAATGGTAAAAATATCTTGATATCCTCTTTACTATGAAGTTTATCGATTCCAAGTAAAACATGATCATTTGGAGCCTCTAGATCCAGATCGGCTAATAAGAGGTCGTGTTTTTTAGCTAATAGTATTGCTAAGTTAGTCGCAACAAAACTTTTACCAGTACCGCCTTTACCGCCAGTAATACTTATTTGAATTATTCTCTTCATACTAGATCATCCATTTCTATTTATCTCTTATTTAACAATCTATTATAGAACCTATGAGATACAACTTTATTATTCAATTGATCTATAGATAAACTACTCAACTCTGCTAAAACATTGTCTATAAACATTTTAATATCTAGATTAAGCTCTGGAACGTGACAAACATACTTGATACAATCATTGATTATCTGGAAACACTTATCTTCTTCAATAATCTCTTTTAAACCATCTATATAGAATACCTTTAGGAATCCTATGTATTTAAAGTCGGTAAGCCACTTGCTATACTTACTATACCATTTTAATTCACTATATGCTATGATCCTACTAATTATAAATGGATGAATACATCCCTTTTTACTTATTATGTACGCTATCAACTCTTTTTTACTTATCAAATGGCAATCACCTAAATTAGGTTAGCCTAGCTTAATTATTCTCGACGGGGTTAATTAATTCATCTCAGGTACTACTTTAATTTATCCATAAGCAATAATTCCTTATCAATGATCTCGTGAGGATAATTCTTAAGGAAATCTTCATATATGTCATAATTAACTAGTAAAGTGAGTCGTTTAAATCCATTATTAATAGCTATATGGAATAGATATTCCATAGCCTCGTTAATGCTATCTAAATCTTCTATCCAGATCATTAATCTACCTACGTCTTTTCTACTCCACAGACTCTCTATAATGAATGCAGTATTTACTTCTTTGATATAACCTTCAATACTAACTATCCTATCTTTTTCAAATGCAAAATCCCATCTACTCTTAATCCATGCAGTAAATGAAGAGAAAATACGTGGTGATATAAACATCATATTACTTAGAATACTATACTTTTCAGGAAATTCAACAATAGTATAATTGTTTTTAGCCCGTCTTATTCTATCAAGATCTATTTCTATGTGATATATAGTATATGCTGTATCGTTTATACCACATTTCCTATAAAAATCGATTACATTTTTCTCAGGCCAAACACTCAATGTATCACAGCCTTGTTTAATGCATATCTCTCTTGCTTTCATAATTAATGCTCTGCCTATGCCGCGTCTCCTATAATCATTATGAACTTGAAGTACATCAATAAAACCAGTTTTACCTAGTAAGCCTTGTTCATAACCAATATATAGTTCGAGTTCGCCAACAACATGATCATTTAATAAAGCTACTAATGGATATTGATTACTAATGAGGACATAGTTTAGATGTATACTACATGTTTCTATAGACATCCATGGCCCGCCATGACTAAATTTGTCTATAACGCTGAGATCCTCGTACCTTGCCTCAACTTTCTTACCATTAATAAATCTATACCATTTATCAACATCACTACAATAAACTTCAACAATCTCCTTAACATCGTCAAGAGAAGCTAAACGTATCTCTACTGGCATCGGCATCGCCTATGGCATCGGGATCTAGTTTAAAGAAATAAATAAAAACATTATTTATTAAATTATGAATTTCTCAAATGGGAATTTAGTACCAAACTTCTCTCTCGCCCGATCTAGTATCTTTAACTGTCTCTTCTCAGCTTCTTCTCTAATCTTTTCCTCTTCAAATACAAGTACTCTACCACTCTCTAAAACAATCTCTCCATTAATAATTACTGTATCTACATCACTAGCATTAGCACAATAGACAATAGCGCCCAAGGGATCTGTTACTGGAGCCGTATGCGGCCCATCTAGCCTTATGATCGTTATATCTGCTTTCTTACCGATCTCGAGACTACCGATCTCATTCTCTAAACCAATAGCTTTAGCGCCATTAATTGTAGCCATTTCCAATGCATCCCATGCAGTAACTATGCTGGGATGCTTTCTTGCGGCTCGATGTAGGAGTACTGCAAATCTCATTGCTTCAATCATATCATTATTATTGTTGCTACCAGCACCATCTGTTCCAAGAGCAATATTGACTCCGGACTCCATATAATCTGGTATAGGTGCTACGCCTGATCCTAGATACATGTTGCTTTCTGGATTATGAATAACATGGGCGCCTGTTTCAGCTAGTAATTTTACTTCTCTTGGAGAAACTTGTACACCATGGACTGCATGGTATCTTGGCCCTAGTATGCCAAGATCGTATAATAACTCGACATCTGTTTTACCATGGAGTCCTATGACAAGTTCTTGATCCTTTACTGACTCAGCAGTATGGGTATGATAGATCAATTCATACTTGTCACTAAGCTCCTTAGCCTTCAACAATAACTCCTTACTAGCATTATATGGATGCATTGGAGCTATAGCTATCCATAGTCTATTCTCGTATCCATGATATTTTTTAACTAGGGACTCTACATGGGCAAGTGCTTCCTCAGGTTCTTCCTTAAGTATATCAAGTAATACATTGAGTTCATAGATACCACGGGCAAGTACTGCACGAAGCTTGGACTCAATTAATGCCTTAGCAACAGCATCATATCCCCTAGGTCCATAGTGGTTTTCAATTATTGTTGTAACACCGCTCTTAATGTTTTCTATTAGACCCCACTTAGCAGCAATATAGAAGTCGTCATCAGTAAAACTTGCGAGTGTAGGATGGATACTTGTACGAAGCCATGAAACAAGCTCCATATCAATACCTATATTCTTCAATATACTCTGGAATAAATGGTTATGTGCATTAACGAGGCCTGGGATAACTACATGTCTATGTGCTCTTATTATTGTATCACTATGGTATTTCTGCCTAGCCTCATCAGCTTTGCCTATAAAGACAATGCGATCACCATCAATAACTATTGCTCCATTTCGTATAATCTTCTGTCTAGGTCTAACAGGAATAATATAACGAGCTTCTACAATGATCATTGGCATTAGGATCCACCTATAGAATCAAACCTGTTAAATCTACTAATGCTATACAATGGAGACATTATAAGTATTTTTCAAATAAGATACTATACGATTTAGTTGATCCTGATAAAGCCGGGTATCTTGAATGTAATACATTGGGATTAAACAAATCTAAGTTTAATCGTCACATTATACTTTGATTCAAGTTTCCTGATCCTCTTTATTCTCTTATTAAATGTCCTAATCATGTTCTTAGGTATAGTGACTATTACTGTAGAATCTTCAATGGCGACATCGGCTCCAGGAAGGATTTTCTGAATAATATTAGCAACTTTATCAATCTTAGTAACGGCAGGCATACGGAGCTTTTTGACAGGTACTACAACTGTTTGTTCGCCAAATGTATAGATCTCATATTCTAGTTCACCGGTTAGGAAATCACGTACTTCAATAACTGGCCTAGCTAATTCAGCTTCTCTAAGTCCAGTTGGTAGCTTTACAGTCATCTTTACCTCATACACCTTATCAACCATACCATTACGTATAAAGATCACTGTATCTATTAGGCTAGGTATCATGCCGAGCTCTACTCGTCCTATGAATCTCTGTATTGCGTCAATAGGAGATGTAGCATGGACCACACCGATCATCCCTATGCCTGCGAGTCTTAAGTCTGTATATAGTCTGAAGTCTTCATCACTTCTCATTTCATCAAATACTGTATAGTCTGGCCTGCTAAGTAATAGTATATCATGTAATTCTCCGAGATCGGCATATGTCTTACTATATTGGGTGATCTCGGGTGGCAGGATCATGTCTCTAGGTGACTCAACAGTCTTAACAACCTTACCCTTACTAGCATAATATTCTGCTAGTGCTTGGGCAAAAGTAGTCTTACCCATACCCGGTGCTCCAGCGATCAATATTCCCTCAGCTTTTTCTTCAAGTCTCTTAATGAGTTTAGGAGGCAGATTATAGTCTTCTAGACGTAGCTTCTTCAATGGACGTACAGCAGTTATTTCCCATCCATCACTCAATGGAGGCCTTGTTATTACTATACGGTACTTACCAAGCTGTACAATAGTTGAACCCCGTCTATCGATCTCTATGAATCCATCAGGTCTTCTACGAGCCTCTTCAATAATTTCACGAGCAACATCCTCTATTTCTTCACGCTTCAATGGATCCTCATTAATCACTACATACTCCCAATCACCAGGCCTTCCCTTCTTAACGATTGGTTGTACACCTTCTTTTAAATGAATACTCATTGTAGTCTCGTCAAAGAATCCTTCAAATCTTAGGATAGTGGGTTTCTCTGGTGGTACATAGATTACTCTCATACCAATAGCTTCAGCAACTAATGCCTGTACACGATCACCTGTAATGAGTGTTGCACCAGCTTCGAAAGCATACTCTCTAATTAATGCATCAATAGCTCCATAGCCAGCATAACGTATATCGCTTGGACGGGGCTTTTCACCACCAATTTCAAACCTTACATATCCTTCATCAGCTAGTTTCTTAATCCTCTTAATCTCTTCAAGCCCTGCATATCCCGTAGCTCTACCTTGATTAGCTTGATGCTCTAACTCAGCTAGTACAGCCTTGTGTATAATAATACGTCCTCTAACAACACCATCACGTATAAGTTTAGATACTACACCCTCTATTACCGCACTTGTATCCGGCACATATACTTCTTCTCCTACTATGAGCGTCAAGGCCCGATCATCACCTACTTGGTCATTATTTAAATATAGTTGCTCCCTTATATACTAGTTTCTACCTTTCCAAGACCATTGTCTCATTGATTAAACAGTGTATAGTACGTTATTAATAGAGAAAAAGTTTATCTAGTAATACTCTTAAAAATAGTGATATACGTGAGGACTATTTTCAAAAAGAGGTTATATGTGATGAAAGCTTTAACCCGTACAGCTATAGCTCTCATAGCAGTTATAATCGTTATTGTAGCGATTGCAGGAATATATTTTATAACACAACAAGGAGCACCGACTACTACGCCAACGGCTACAACCTCTCCACCTACAACATCTCCAACAACTACTACGCCAACTACTACATCACCTACAGAGACAACACCACCTCCAGGAGAAGGGATTAAGGTAGCGATATTGTTCGACGTCGGTGGACGTGGGGACCTAAGCTTTAACGATATGGCTTATCTAGGTGCGGAAAGAGCTAAGGAGGAACTTGGCGTTGAAGTAGAGTACATGACGCCGAGATCACTTGATGACATGGTCCCATTACTGCAGCAATTAAGTGAGTCGGGAGAATACGATCTATTAGTTCTAATTGGATTCCTATGGACTGGTGCATTAAATGAAACAGCTGATCAGTATCCAAACCAGAAGTTTGCATTAATAGACTCTACTACAGGTATTGTTAGAGACAATGAAGTTGATATATTATTCCGTGAACAAGAATGTGCAGCATTAATCGGTATTATAGCATCTGGAATGGCGTATTCATTAAATGGATCAACCGTTGGCGCTGTAGCTGGTATGGATATACCGCCGCTATGGAAGTTCCACATAGGCTACCTATTTGGCGTAAAGTATTTTGAGATGAAGACTGGTAAACCAGTTAACTTCCTATGGCAATACACTGGTACATTCACAGATACACAGGTAGGCTATAACACGGCATGGCAATTACTACAGCAGGATGCTAAGATCCTATATGGATTAGCTGGATTAACCCATGTCGGTATGTTCAATGCGATTATTGACTGGAACGAGGGAGGCCATGGAAAAGCTTTTGGTATAGGACAAGATGCTAGCCAAGAATGGTATGCTCCACAATACATACCTGTAAGCGGTGCTAAGAGAGTTGATGTAGCAGTATATACTGCTATTAAAATGGTTGTTGAAGGTACATGGCAGGGCGGAATAATAACTCTTGGACTAAAGGAGGAGGGTGTTGGTATCTGGGACTTAGATGGCGTAAAGTACTTTGCAGAACTAGCTTATGAAACTGGACAACTCAAGGACCTAACGCCAGACCAGGTAGTACAGATTGTTAATGAGACCCGTAATGAATATATTCCAGACTATGCATGGCAGCTAGTCAATGATTTAGAGCAGAAGATTAGGAGTGGAGAGATCGTCTTTAAGACACCGCTAACACATGAAGAATATGACCAGATTATACAGGAGCTTTTAGCGGGCAATCTAGATGCAGCATTAGAACAAGGATCGGTTATGGGTGGTTAATAATACCGTGTTTTCGGGAATAGACTATACAAATATTTTTTTATAATCCTTTCGACTAAATTCTTCTATTAAGCTCCTACTATCTGGGTGCTAGTTGTTGAGTGATAGAGAGATTGCTATTGAGATGAGAGGTATTCATAAGATATATCCAGATGGTGTTATAGCTCTTAGAGATGTTGATTTCATCGTATACAAAGGAGAAATACATGGACTACTTGGAGAAAATGGAGCTGGTAAAACAACATTAATGAGGATACTCTATGGAGAGATTAAGGCTACTAGGGGAATAATAAAGATCTTTGGTAAAAGAGTCAAGTTCCATGGACCATGGGATGCTATTAGACATGGAATTGGAATGGTTTATCAGCATTTCACACTTGTACCAACATTTACTGTTGAAGAAAACCTATATCTGTCATATGTAAGCATAGAGCCTAAGGCTACAATTGATGATGTTAGGGAAAAAGTTAAGAAGTTAATGGACGAACTAGGCTTGAAGGTGCCTCTAAATGCTGTTGTTGAAACATTACCTGTTGGTGTACAGCAGAGAGTTGAGATTATAAAGACTCTTCTTAGAAATGCTAGAATACTTATACTTGATGAGCCGACAAGTGTTTTGACACCTATAGAGACTAAAGAATTATTTAATGCTTTAAGAAAGCTTAAGGAGGCAGGTATAACGATCATTTTTATCACGCATAAGCTACGTGAAGTCAAGGAAATAACTGATAGAGTTACTGTGTTGCGTAGAGGTAGACATGTAGGAACTGTTGTGACAGATAAAGTGACTCAAAAGGATCTTGCTAGAATGATGGTTGAGAGAGAAGTTGTCTTTAAGATAGAGAAGAAGCCTAAGGAGCCGGGTGAACCCGTATTCATTGTTAAAGACTTATGGGTACGTGATGACCGTGGATTAATGGCCGTTAAAGGAGTATCTTTTGAGCTTAGGAAAGGCGAGATCTTGGGATTAGCTGGTGTTCAGGGTAATGGGCAGAGGGAATTAGCTGAGGCTCTTGCAGGAGTAAGGATTGTTGAAAGGGGAAAGATCTATCTATATGGTAAAGATATTACTAGGCTTCCAGCCTCAAGGAGGTATTCACTAGGCCTTGCTTATGTGCCTGATTCTAGAAGAGTAGGCCTCATATTTGACATGAATATAATTGAGAATACTGTATTGACTAATATGTATAGAGTTATTACGAGAACTAGGAGGATCAAATGGGGTGCGGCATCAAAATATGCAAATGAAGTCATTGATAAACTAGAGGTTATTGCACCAGGTATAACATCACCTATAAAATACTTAAGTGGAGGTAATCAGCAAAAAATCATGGTTGGCAGGGAAATTATTAGAGAACCAACAGTATTTATTGTCGCAGAACCGACCCGAGGACTTGATGTAGCTGCAACGGAATTTATTAGGAAAACCCTACTCGCACTGAGAGATCAGGATAAGGCTATTCTACTTATTTCAACAGATCTTGATGAGATCATGCAATTAAGTGATCGTATAGCAGTCATATATGAGGGAAAGATTATGGCAATAGGAAAGCCTGAAGAATTCACTCTTGAAAGATTAGGTCTTCTTATGGGTGGTGTAGTTGAGTCCTAAGGAAATTAAGTATAAATTAGCCTTATTTACTAGAAAAACAAGGCTTACCTTTATTATAGAGAAGATTAGGGTAAAATATGTTGACTATTTGACTGCAGCATTAGAGATCATATTATCTGCTACAGTAGGATTCCTAATAGCAGCAATTCTACTTTATTTCATGGGATATGATCCATATGAGGTATTTAGCATATTATTTAGGTATGGTTATGGCAATATAGGCTATTTATTAAGTAAAAGCGTACCATATATTATGACTGCAATGGCCTTCTCCATACCATCGCTTGCCGGAGTATTCAATATTGGTGGTGAAAGCCAATTATATGTTGGAGCATTCGTTGCATTGCTAGTGACGTATTATACTGTAAACCCTGTCTTAGGACTTCTAGCCGGTATAGTAGCTGGTGGAGGACTTGGATTATTTATATCGATATTAAGAGTATATCGTAATATTAATGAAGTTATTGCAGCAATAATGATTAATTGGACCATATATTTCCTAATGGTTTATCTTATAACTGGTATATTCTATGATCCCAAGATACCTCATCAAAGTATTCAAGTACCCAAGAGTGCTTGGCTTGGAGAGTTTCTATCTCCATGGGGACGTATAAAAGTATCATTTGTACTTGCTGTAATCGGTGCATTAGTGATCTATTATATATTGTACTATACTAATCTAGGTTACTTATTAAGAGTATCTGGTTTATCACCATTATCTGCAAGATATGCGGGATATAATCCTAAGAAAGCAGTACTTTATTCAATGCTTTTAGGCGGGGCTATGGCTGGTTTAGGCGGGGCCTTACTCATTATAGGCGATGTACATAATATAGATTCGACTATGTCAACGCTATACGGACTTGGATTTACAGGCATAGGTATTGGTTTACTAGGGAGAAACCACCCTATAGGAATAATATTTGCAGCAATATTCTTCTCAGGACTCATGATTGGTGGACAGTGGGTCGAGTTAAAGACTGGTGCTCCACCGCAGCTTACTGATACCATTATAGGCATTATCGTTATCGCCTTAGCCATACCCTATGCATATCGCATGCTCATATCCATGATTAGGAGGTGGAGAATGAAATGATTGAAGACGCAATTAATATGTTATCGAATACACTTACAACTATGACGCCTCTAGTATTGGCTGGCGTTGGTGAAATAATTACTGAGCGTAGTGGAGTAGTAAATATTGGTCTTGAAGGAATATTTATATTGTCTAGTTTTACAGCTGCTGTAGTAACATTCTATACAGGGAATCCATACTATGGATTATTTATAGGGATCCTTGTAGGTACATTGTCTGGGATACTACATGGATTTGTAAGCGTATATTTGCGGGGCGATCAAATCATAGCTGGTGTTGGCTATAATTCTCTAGCATATGGTTTAAGCTTAATGATGATGATTGCTTTATGGCAAAACTATGGTCAAAGCCCTAAAGTTGAGAAAATACCTTCATTAGCAATCCAGGTAACAGAGGGATCTACTATCATCATATCTCCAATAACAATACTAGCTATACTTATAGCAATAGGAGTCTGGTGGTGGCTATTTAAGACATCAAGCGGCCTAAAATTAAGAGCTTGCGGCGAAGATCCGAGAGCAGCGGAGGCAATGGGTGTCAACGTATTTCGTACAAGATTCTACGCTACAGTCCTTGGAGCAACATTAACAGGTATTGGTGGGGCATATCTTGTTGTTGGATGGATTGGTCAGTTTACAAAATTCATATCAGCTGGCAGAGGCTTTATAGCATTAGCTAATGTAGCGTTTAGTAATTGGAACCCATTAATGGCTATAGTTGGTGGCTTTGTATTTGGTTTCTTCGATGCCTTATCGATCTACTTACCAATAAAGCTACAGAGCGAATTTGGCGGAATATTTACTGCAGAAGCCAATTTATTCCGTACGATACCATATGTAGCTACGTTAGTCATTGTAGCTATTATTATGAAGAAGATTAAAACGCCTCGTGCACTCGGTAAGCCTTATATTAAGGAGTGATATGGACCTTCACTTCTTTTCTATCAAAACTTTTTATAAAAGCTTCTATTCCTTCATCAAGACTATACGTAGATGTAACAAGATCGCTTACTCTAACTTGTTTAATTCTAAGTAACTTAATAGCTTTTTCAAAAGGCCCGCATCTACTACCCACGATCTTTGCTTCTTTAACAACGAGCATCGTATAGTTGAAGCTAACTGGGGCCCCATGAGTTGATTTAGCTGCTATAACTCCTCTGGGTCTTACAAGTTCGATGGCCATGTCAAGACCCTTAGGACTACCAGTTGCTTCAACAACATAGTCAAAGCCTATTCCCTCAAGAGTCTCTGAACGCATGATCTCTAATGCTTCATTAAAGGATACTACATAGTCCGCACCAGATCTCTTTGCATAATCGATTTTAGGGGAATCAGGACGTGATACAGCGACTAAAAGCCTTGGATTAAAAGTTTTGATGAGTCTCAGAGATAATAGTCCTATCGTGCCAATACCTATGACAGCTACATTGGCATTCACCGGTATTGGATGCATTTCTATCATTTCAACAACCGCTGCTAATGGCTCAACGAAGGCTGCCTCTAAAGGACTTAAATCATCAACTACATGGGCGAGATCGGATCTAGTTAGCACGTATTCAGCCATACCACCGTCAATGCTTATTCCGATAGTACTACGATACGGACAGTGTGTAGGCATACCATTTATACAATACCAGCACTTGCCGCAATAGACATTGATTTCAGTAGTAACTCTCCTCCCAATAAGGTCTTTATTAACTCCTTCACCAACTTCATCAACGATCCCAGAAATCTCGTGTCCAGGTATAATCGGTATTTTCAAGGGTTTATAAGATCCTTTATAGAAGGCCTTATCAGTGCCACAGATACCAACTCTTTCAACACGTATCCTAATCCAATTTCTTGGAGGCATTGGATCATCTATTTCCTCAAGCCTGAGATCAGAAGGACCATAGAGTACTAAAGCCTTCAAGTATATCCCCTCTAGTTATTAATTATACTTATATTATTTGTTGTTATATTAGAATATAGTATTTAAGAACATAAAGTAATGCGGTGCTATAGTTATGACTAGGCAAACAATTTTACTCAAAATACCTAAGGAGAAAATGGCTAATAAAGCATTGGTTATGGGAGATCCTGATAGAGTGATTCTATTAACCAATTTACTCGATGACCATGAGATACTCTTCAATCAGCGAGGTATAATTGTAGTAGGGGGTTATTATAGAGGTGAAAGAATAGTTCTTGCATCACATGGTATTGGATGTGGAATGGCTTCTCTAGTATTTGAGGAACTAGGAGTTCTTGGAGTAAATAAGTTTATAAGACTAGGAACTGCTGGTGCGCTACGACCAGAGATCGAGATAGGCTCACAAGTAATTGCATCGGGAGCAGGATACGTTTATGGCGGATCAGGTCTTGGAATGTATTTACCTAATATATGTAGTGGTTCAGCCCCCGATCCTTTACTTGCTACATATGCCTATAAGAAACTTTTAGAAAAAGGCTATACACCATACATAGGCCCTGTATTTACTAGTGATGCATTATATGCTGAGGAAAACTTCATAGAGGTGCTTTCGAGTAAAGGATTCATAGCTATTGAAATGGAGGCTGCTTGTCTCTATACATTATCTTGGATGAGGGGGTGGAGATCATTAGCTGTACTTATTATTAGTAATAACTTGGTTAGAAAGACGCCTTTTAAGAGTACTATGGAGTTGAAGAAATTATTCCTTGATATTGCATCTATTCTAGCCGATATTCTTATAGAGACAGAGTAGCTTATACGGGTACTTTAACTATTATTTTATATTAGAGGAATGGTTAATGCTTAGGTGTTGAAATGGATAGTTCCTTTAAAGAAAGAATCTATCCTCCATGGTATATTAAATCGCCATACTATGAAGTAGTTGATCGTGGAGGGAAACTCATTAGATGTAGAATTTGTGAGAGAAGATGTTATTTAAGGCCAGGTGTAAAGGGTGCTTGCTGGAATCATATGAATATTGATGGCGAACTCTATAATATAGCCTATGGATTATTAAGTGCTGTTGAAAGTAGACCTATAGAGATAAAGCCATTATTTCACTATTATCCAAATTCTACAGCATTGACATTCTCAGGCTATGGATGTAATTTCCGTTGTCCGTGGTGTCAGAACTATCTACTTAGCCAAGTTCCACCTGGTCCAGATAGAGCATTCTATATGTCTCCTAAAGAACTTGTTCGAGAAGCTTTGAGGAGAGGCGATGATGGTTTTAGTGCTAGTTTTAATGAACCATCTATACATTTTGAATACTTACTTGATCTTGGGGAATATGCACTGCGTCAAGGATTCTATTTAATGATGGTAACAAATGGCTACTTTACTACTTATTCTCTGGAGAAGCTTGTAGAAGCAGGTTTTACTGGTTTCAGTATAGATATAAAGGGTTGTCCATATACTTATAGGAGATTCCTTGGTGCAGATCCACTAATTGTATTTCGTAATGCACGTAAATTACTCGATCTTGGTACTCATGTTGAAATGGTTTATCTAGTGGTTACTGGGGCAAATGATGATGAGGAATGCATTGAATGGGTTATTGGGAAACACATTGATTATCTAGGTACGAGTACGCCGCTACATATAAACAGGTATTACCCTGCTAACAAGTATCATGAGCCAGCTACTAGTATGAAAAAGCTCCTAAAAGCATATGAAATAGCTCGGAACATGGGTATCGAATATGTATACATTGGTAATATAGTTGATGAAAGATATCAAGATACTTATTGTCCCAAATGCGGTAAGAAACTAATTGAGAGAAGAAGATATAGGGTAACCTATTGGGGTTTAGATAAAGATAATAAGTGTCCACGATGTGGTTATAAAATTAATATCTTTGGAGAATATATGCCTATGAAGGAAACACCACTATTTATGTAAGGAAAATAATTATATCTACCCCAATTACATCCTAAATACACTTGGAAGTAGATAAAGGAGATAAGGAATCAAATGAGGAAACTATGGATATCGACTATATTGATCATGGTATTGTTCTATATGTTGTCAGTCTCTATTGTATACTCAAATGATCTATCTGGTTTCAAAAGCATTATTATTAGAAAGATGAAATGGCTTAGAATGATAGATAATGATGAATCCATTATAGATGTATATGGCGTATTTGGAGGATACAATAAATCAATGATCACTATATTAGTAGACAACTATAAACTTCTAAATCGATCTATGAATACTCTACTCTATATTATTGAAAAATATGTTCCCCCAGTAATAGTTATTGCTTCAAATATTAGATTACCATATGCTATTATTGAAAAGTACTATGGTATAAAAATAGATACTTACGAATATGTACTAACTGATCTGAGATATGGTCTTCTCGTACCCGTTAGTGCCTTATCTTTCGATACGGTATTCCCTAATACCATTGGATTTAGGGGAGTATATGGACGTGCTGTTATTAAGTCAAATATTCTAGGCAGGGCATTTCTCTATAATGGTGAAAATATAGAGAGAATCCCCGTTTTTCTAGAAGTAGAGATCGAGGTTTCAGGTAAGACTGTAACATTATTTCTTATAGGTTCGCCCTATGTATTTGTAACAACGGATCCTTACCTAGATTATAGTCTATACTATAATAACATAAGAGACTATATCGTCTCAAAGGCTAGGAGCCTAGGTGCTAGAGGTACTGTAATAATTAATGCATTATTAATGAATGTAACAATTGCTCTACAACCTATAGAGGAACAAGAGCCAGAAGCTCCTGTATTTAGTGGTTGGGAAGGGATACGGGATTTCTGGCCGCAAGTCAATATACCATTTGTTAAATTGAAGTTTCTACCTCCTTCTATAAAGCCTTGGAACGTCATTATAATGATACCTTATCCAATAATACTGATATACCTTATAGTCCTGTTAATTGTTGTTCTACAGCTTTATACAGTATTCTATGGTGAATTGTATATTCATAGAAAACCGCCTCCTCCATATAGTTTGAGGGAAGTATATGAATCAGGAAAATCTATGAGGATATCGAGGCTTTATATGCCTAGGGATCCTCTTGACTATATTATGATGTTAACAAGAGGTTGTGAAGAGCCAGATATACTAATTATTGAATCATATAATTTCCTTGATAAGCTCTTTAGAGAGAAAATAGGATATGGTATAGATAAAATAGTTAGGGATAATAAAGTATTGTCAATGGCATCTGGAGTTACTGGGATAAAAGAGGATGAGCTTCTCAATATGTTAAGCTTCCTATATAGAATATATGTAAATATTGTTTCTGAGCAATATGTTCCTACTAAGAAACTAGAGTCTATGTTAAATAGGATTTTAACTATTGTATGTACTTTAGCTAAAAGGTTAAAGGGGTATAGTTGATGGGTGAATGTAGTTTAGGATTTAATGATGTATTAGATTTCTATAAAAAATTAGATGGTATGTTATCAAAGTATATGGTTGGATTTAGGCTTGAACTAAAAATTATAACCGCTACACTATTATCTGAAGGACATGTACTTTTAAATGGTATACCAGGTGTTGGTAAAACAGCTCTTGCATATTCACTAGCCAGATCCCTGGGTTTATCGTTTAAGAGAATACAGTTCACTCCTGATCTATTGCCCAGCGATATACTTGGCACTATGGTTTTTAATCAGAAGATAAATGACTTCGTATTTAGACGGGGACCGATATTTGCTAATGTAGTATTGGCTGATGAAATTAATCGTGCGAATCCGAGGACTCAGTCTGCTCTATTACAGGCAATGCAAGAAAGGAAAGTTAGTATTGAAGGAGTGGATTATCCATTACCTAGGCCATTCATGGTTATAGCTACTCAGAATCCTATAGAGTTTACTGGAGTATTCCCATTACCTGAAGCACTTCTGGATCGTTTTATGGTGAAAATAGATATTCCATTGCCGAGTAAGGAGCATGCTAAGGAAATATTGTATAGGGCTAATAGACTTACTAGGCCATTTGATGAATGGGATATTGAGCCTATTATTAGTATGGATAAACTGAAATGTTTTACTCAACTCGTATATAAGGTAAATTATAGATCTCCTATACAAGGGAGGCCCGACATTGTTGACTATATAACAAACCTAATTGAGGCTACTTGGAAGCATCCTAAAATAGAATATGGTGTCTCACCTCGTGCCGGTCTCTTCACACTACAACTTTCAAGAGCTCTTGCCATGCTTGATGGAAGGAACTATGTATTGCCTGATGACGTGAAAATAGCTGTAAAATATACGTTACCACATAGGATTATACTCAAGCCTGAAGCAAGAGCTGCAAATATTGATACTAAGGATATTGTTGAGGAAATTCTAAAAACAGTTGAAGTACCCGTTCCATAATGGGTTGTAAATAAGATGCCTAAACCAATAATGTCTGAAATCGTGATATCTAGGTATGCTAGTTTTCTATATCTTTTATCATCTGCACTTGTAATTTTTGGATCTATAGGTATAGTTGTCTACATAATATTCATAGTTCCATATAGTCGGAGGATATTGTTTTCATTTATATCTATTATTGCTTTGGGATTAGTCATTTATGCTATATTAGAGTATATAAGGCAAAGTCTTCTATCAAATGCCTATCTATTATCTATCAGTAGTATATGGGAGAGGAGGATACCTGAAGAAGCTAGTGAAACAGATGATATAGATGTGCAAGTGATCGGAAAGATAACGGATCTACATGGACCAGTACATGTACGCATATTTGATGAGACTCCTGAGAACTTTAGAGTTGTTAGGAGTGGAAATAATTGGTATGGTGAAATAAGACCGAGCTCTATTGTTAAGCTATCATATAGAGTTAGGCCAAGCTTTGGAACACATTATTTTGGAGCATTAAACATTAATGCCTACGATAATTATGGTTTATTTACTGTTAGAATGCATGTTCCATTAACAGCTACGATAAAAGTATTGCCAAGTATAATAATTGATCCTAGGGAGATTGTTTTAAACTTATCAAGTAGGATACCAGGAGGGCTTTCATTAACTAATAGACCTGGAATAGGAATAGAATATTTTGCGACAAGAGATTATTTTCCTGGAGACGATTATAGATTCATTGATTGGAGGGCTACAGCTAGATTAAGAAGGATTATGGTTAAAGAATTTGAAGAAGAGGCTAGTTTATACATATTAATGTTGTTTCTTATAACGCCTAGAATGTATAAAGGTGTCCGAGGAGTTACAAAAGTAGAGGTATTATCGAGAATAATATCTACATTATCAAACTACCTAGCATTCCGTGGAGACATGTATTCCCTCGGATACATCATTGTATCTCTTCAACCAATAACTAGATTTACTGGCTATGGAAGAGGATATGGACATACTTATTTCATACGTAGTGTTTTAAGCGGGATACCATGGGGAGCAGAGTTCTTCTTTAGAGACATATCAAAAGAGTTTTCCCTTGAACTTAGTAGAATGATTAGAAGAGAGAAGACAAATATAATCATATTTACAGATTTTAATGACGATATCATGTTTGCAGAAAACATCTTATCAATACTATTTACTTTCAAGAAACTAGGACATGACATAATGGTCGTAATTCCGCACACGCTCCTATATGAAGAAGAGATCATTGAATTAGAATTACTTAAAAAGAGAAGAGATGATCTAATAGAACCAGCATTAACCCTTCACAAGATATATAGCGTTGAAAGGAGGGATCTTATTAATAGGATTATGGAGCTTGTCAGAGGCTATGGGTTCAAGGTAGTTTATACCTCACCTAGAGATACCGTTTTTACTATAATTAGAGAGTTAGAGCTTATGAGGAGATATTATGGATTTGGATAATAGATTACGTTTAACAAGAATAAAGAGGTACGTATTCTCCATAATCGTATCCATTATCATTGGCATTGATATCTTTATATTTATTTGGGAAATCTCTCATAATATCATTGCATCATTTATTGCATTGACGATTACTGTATTTATCGTTTTTGTGATGTGTTTCCTAAGGCTTGTAAAGGCTCTTTTAATCATAACAATACTTTCACTCTTTATAGTAGTATATGCTATCAATACCTTACTAATCATTAATTTACTCTTGATCTTTATTCATGCCATACTTTTATTTATAATATTGAGAATCCAGTATTATACTAATGTAAGAGATCTACTTAGAAAGAATCTTCCAATCCCGGTAATTGAAGAAGATATTGGTAAGCCTATCCATAGACGATCATTTGCTGCAGCGTCTTCGGTACTTTTACTATTAGGCTTAATACTATTTATGATATGCTATGTCTTGTACAATTTCGTATATAAATGGATTTTACTAACATCCTTTACCATACTCTTTATAACAACAATACCATTTACCATACTCTTAATCTATATGTTTCAGAGATTTTTGAAATACGTAGTTAATGAAGTTATGGGGATCCTTAATCTAATCAATGCTAGAAAAGATAGAGAATATATAGATAGGATTAGAAGTTATATGATCGAAGTAGCTCATATTAGGAATTCAATAGGCTATGTTGGAGGAATAGAATTAGTCACACTCAAAACAGTTACTTCAGTATTGGCCATTGGCATCCCTCTAATCTTCTATTATCCATTTGCATATAAGTTAATGAGTATGATAAACCCGTATCATGGCCTACTTGTGGTTGATCTTCCTTTAACTCTCTTAGCTGACCTAGTTATTTCTCTTCCAATGATACATGGTTTTAGGACCTTATTTGAGAAAATATTATCAAGGAATATTAGTATACGGGCTATTAATATTCCTATGCTCTTGATCTTATCTAGTTCTATAGCATGGTTTATAATGTATATACTCTTAGGTGTTCAACAGGTGATCTGGATTGGCTAAAGAGGTAAGTAGAAAGAGTAGAGGCTTCATGTCAAGATCACTGGTTGTCTTCATCGGATTAATACTAATTATTTTATCACTATATTTCCTACTATATGCTCTTGATCGATTATATTATTCAAAAGACATATTATCATATATGAGTTCATTAATGGCTATTTTGCTTGGTATGGTGATTTTCCTAAGTGGTATAGCATTGATTAGGGATTATATATATTCAAGTGTATTGTCTAAGGAATAGAGTGTGATAGAGAGAATGAATAAAATAATATCATTAATGATACTACTAACGCTAATGATCCCGGGAGCAACTCTATTGTCTACTACATCTACTCCTTCCAATTTCATGATTGGTGAATACAATTTTGTCTATTCAGGTCTTTACGAAGAATCAGATGTTAGTGTCATATATAACCAGAGTCTCTCATATACTATTAATAGATTTACTTCTTCATCCATAGAATTAAACGTTAGCTTTACCAAAAATGATATTGTATATATTAATGAATCTATCTATGATGATTTTCATATACGTAAATACCTTATTGTAGTTAATCCGCCTTCAACAATGATCTTTAAATCAATAATAATAGTTGTTGATGATGGTTCTAATACGAATGTTTCTTATTTGTTCCAATTAAGACTTATTAAGCCATGTCGTGTACCAATAATATTCATCATATTTAGATTATCTCTCCAGAAAATTATAGATACCAAGTATTTCGTTGAAGAGATCTTGATACCTCTTATGAATGAGTTACTTAGACTAGACGTTCTTAACCCAAAATGTTCTTTTACAAGATTTACTGATATAGATCCAAGTTATATAGATCATAAGGAAAAGCTTTTACTAATAGCACGGTATCTCTTATTAGAGTCTACATTACTGAATAGTTCTTCGAACTCGACCAATGTACTATATGATTTCCTATATAATGGTGTGAACGATTATGAACTAGCTTATATTGGTGCAGAGATTGGGGTTGAATTAGGCTATAAGCCAATAATTATTAACTATGTTTATAAGAATAGCAGTTATTGGTTTACAATGGTTGATTCAAATATTTATCTATCAAGTATTGACAGACTATTTACACTACAATGTTATAGTGAGAAAGGTGATTTTCGAGAATATCGTATCTTAGCAGGTACTGAAAATAATTTATGGCATTGGATATTAATTCTTAGCAATAGAGTTAAGGAATTAAGATACTGTAATATATCCAATGGATCAGTTGCTTCAATGGACAAAGGTATCTGCCGATTTGATGTAAGAAGGTATGGTTGGCTCTTAATGCAGTCTCTTGAGGGTATAAATAGAACGCTTATTTATTATTGTAGCCAGGAATCTATGGAAATGATAGGTGCGGGCTGTTTATTGGTGAATTATGCCTATTATAAGTTCCAAAAAGAATATCTATATAGACCATTGGAATTAGACTTGGATGAAATAGAGAAATATATTGATTCAAAGACATCAGATAGTTTACTTGGTAAGAATAATTTCTTATCAATGATATATCCATGGTTTTTCTATTTATTTGAATTTAATGAATTAAGTACTGAAACCAATCAGACAATACATGGCAATATATCCTTAGAAGGCCCTAGTATTATCATTGCTATGCCTGTTTATGTATATGTGCCATTAACTATTTTTGTACTTGTAATAGCATATTTAGTTTTATTATTTTATTATATGAAATTTGGCCGGAGATCCGGGCTCAAGAAGGTAATTGGTGAAGAAGGTATTGAAGGTGAGGGAGGTAAGTATGGAGAAGAAAAAATGCCGTATCTCGGGAAGACATTAAAGATTGGATTAAGAGAGGGTGTAATTGGGATTTTTTCATATGTTATTGATATTCTTTCAAATTATTCGTGGAAGAATCCATGGGAAACGCATAGGGAGTATGGAGAGAGAATTAAAGAATTAATAGGTGAGTCTATGTATAGGCTCTACAAAAAGATCAGTGCGTTGTATGAAAGAGCTAGATTCTCATATAATGAGATTACAAGAGAGGATCTTGAGGAGGCTTGGAATATTTATAATAAGATCAATAATGAAGTAAAGGATAAAGGCGATCTAGAAGAAGGCTGATACATTGGATCACAAAGGATAACAGCCTAAGTTCACTTAGCCAAAACTTATAGATGTGTCTATACTATTATTGTTATGGTGGTATTTTGAAGGCATATGTAAGTATCGATTATGAGGGATTACCCGGCATTGCCTCAATATCTATGCTTTCTCCAAGATCCTCTCAATATGGTAGAAGTATTAAGATCGTGACTAAGATAGCGAAAATAGTTGCTGAGGAGCTTCTTAAGAATGGATTTGACCGTGTAGTTATTGCCGATAGCCATGGTTCGATGACTAATATTGATTATACTGAATTGCCTAGAAACACTACATTAATACAAGGATTTCCAAGACCATATTCTATGGTATC
>Ga0190311_1000227_pt1 | contig 20380 bp, 18 predicted proteins | sample 48700789_MG_FD_165037 | JGI IMG/M metagenome (GOLD analysis project Ga0190311, IMG submission 165037) | Hydrothermal vent sediment bacterial communities from Southern Trench, Guaymas Basin, Mexico - 4870-07-8-9_MG | ecosystem: Environmental > Aquatic > Marine > Hydrothermal vents > Sediment ...
CTAGTTATTAAAGTTTTTAATCAAGTTTCCATAGTTTAACCTCTCCATATTCCCCGCCACTTACCAGAACTCTGCCATCTGTAGACCAACTTAGTGCGGTGACTTTACCTTTATGCGCATCAATACTAACTTTCTTCTCATTTTCTAGTAGGAGTATTTTTCCATCGCTACAGCCGATGGCTATTCTCATTGTGTTTGGTTCACAACTTACACATTCTGGTTCGCAATCAAGTCTCAGCACTTTTGTGGATTTTCTGGTTTTTATATTCCAGAAGCGGATTAACCCGTCTTTTCCACAACTAATAATTGTTTTGTCATCCACAAATATTGCTGATATAACCACTCCTAGATGCCCAGAAAATGTGGCGATTTGCCTACCATAGGAGACATCCCACAGAATTACTCGCATATCGGCACCACAACTTACGAGATAATCACTATCGGCCAGCCAGTCCAGACTAAGTACATCTGATGTATGTCCACGAAGTATAGTTATACAGTCCCCAGAGCTATGATCCCAAATCCTAATAGTCTTATCCTTACTACCGCTAGCTAGGTATTTCCCCCAAGCCAAGCAGCTTACAGATTGTTGATGACCAAGCATCTGGCTAATGATCTTACCATGGATGATATCCCATATATCAATTCTTGAATCACCCATACCAATGGCTACATATTTAGAGTCTGGTGACCAACACATGCATGTTGGTGCTATGTTGGGATCGACAATAAATGAGAATGTTCTTTTATCCATAAAGCTATGAACAACGAGGTATCTATCTGCGCCCAGACTTGCAATGTATCTATTATCGGGAGACACAGAAATATCCACAACGGATCCTACATGTCTAGTGATTATATCATAAGTTTCCATCCAATACACCCACTCGTTTTTCTCCTGCACTTATCAATAGAATATATTTTTAGGTCTTCTCAACTCAAATGTTTAGCAAGTTCTTTCTGGGAAATTTCAATTAGGGTTTCTATGGTATCAATCCTTTCTTCCACTCCTTCGCTATCAAGTTTAGCCTCATGAAAACCAAGAATGTGAAGATACCAAGCACTATCCCAAGCCTCCATAACTACTTTTCCTATACGCTTTTTGAGAATCCTAACAGCTTTTTCCAAATCGGTTATAGTCCATCTACCCTGATTAGAAACCTTAGAAGTAATCTCATCTATATTCAGCGCTATTGTAAGAGCTTTTATGGCCTCCTCAGTAGCCTTGTAGAGTTTCTCCGCAGCTTGGATGGGGTCTTTCTCAACGATCTTTCTTCCCTCACTAAGAAATCTCTTAGCTAGATCCATATGGAGTTTTGCCTCTGTGTTAGGGTCGAGGTTTAGTTTTCGAATAATATATTCGATTATTTCTCTTTCTATATCTAGGCCCAACTCGGCGATTTTGGAGGCTATCGATTCTGGGATTTCAATGATTATTGACATATACTTGCACCAATCAAAATATTAAGAAAAATACGAAAATTAAATCAATCTCAAATTAAGGTTTCTCAATAATATTGGCTTGTTCTAATTATTCTAGTGGGAATATATGGAGAAAATAAAATACGTATTGGGGAGCTCTATAAATAAATATAGATATTTGAGATATAAGATTGTCCACATAATTGCTATTGAGAGAGTTATGAGTGGTTCTAACTGCCTAGTTGTTTGATTGCGATCTCTGGATTTACGCCATGTTTTCTAAAGGTATTGATAAGCTCCTCGAGGAGACAATCAGCTATTCTAATTATTTTTGAACCTACACATACAGATCTACCATGAGTTCTGATCCACATCCGGCGGGGCAAGGGACGCATCCTAAATCTGAGGGACATTAACCGTCTCATAAGCTCAGCAAAATCTTCTGGTCCAAGCTTTTCACGGAGGATAGCATATTTTTTAGGGAGGTGGGAGTATATAGATTTCATAAAGCTATACATTTTTAGCCACCAGAGAATAGTATGTTTAGACGAGAAATAAAAAACGATGGTATTACCTAGAAAATATCTTGGGAGGAAGAATAGACGCTATGTTTATGACAAAAGAAGTATTTATGGGCCAGCTAGCATCAACGTGAGTATCTGTCCAAAGACCCCAAGCATAAGGACTATGAATACTATGTCTATGATCACCATGATTGGTATCCAAAGTTCTAATCTGTATTTCCTGTTCGGATATGCGAGTAGTATATATGTGCTTGTGGATGAAAATGCTATTAGCCACCAACCGATGAAGTTTCCTAGTGGCGCACCATACCAGTGGGTTGGAACATTCCATGTCCATATCCCTAAGTGGACTGCTATTGGGTCTAAGAATAGGTCGTATAGCACAGCAAAGATTCCCGTTAGGAAACCAATCATTATGTTTCGCCTTATAGGTATCGTTTTCTTTCTATAGTAGTTTTTCCCCTCGATTAGCATCATCGCAACATGCATATTTGGGTATATGTTTGATATCCAGCCAAAAGCTACGAATATGCTATTGAGTAGATAGTTCCTCCAGATATACTCGTACGCACCGCTATAAACACCTATGAATTCTATGATTATGGCTATTGGCATAAAAACCGCTATAAGTATCCGCAGATCTCGATGTCCTCTGACTTTATATAGATGCCAGCAATATATTACTGCTGAGAATACCACAAGTAGCATTGGTGTAAGTGGGTCAATCACGGCCTATCACCCCCAACCTCAGAAGCATAAACACCATGACAACCACTAGTGGGAATATGATTAGATGGAGAAGGTGCCATGCATCATACAATATTCCAAGTAACATAAGAATCACTAGAGCAGAGATATATATAAGGATCGGAAAATCCTTCTCAAAACTGAGGTTCATTACCGATCACCAGCTAAAATAGTTTGACCACGCCTTTATCTACAAAATTTCTCTTATATTAAGTTTGATTTATTATATGATATTGTTGGAATATTGGTTTGAAAATGGTGGATACTACGGTAACATTAAGATTGAGACTAGGTAAGAAAGGCTATCTTATAATTCCCAAGATACTCCGAGAAAAATATGGATTTGAGGAGGGAGGATGGGTTCTTGTCGAGCTCAGAGAGGAAGGAATATTGCTTAAACCAGCAGCAGATATCGATGAATTGAAAAAATTTCTTAGATCCCATGTGAGTAGGCTTAAGAATCTCGACACCAAATCGCCGAGGCCTGGGGAGTTAAAGGATGTATCACTTGAAGAGGAATTCGAATAGGCAATATGCTTTTGTTGATGCTAACCTATTAATATACCTCAATTGTATGAAGGAGGAAGACGAAAGAAAGCCCTATGAGGCTCTATACTACGATATTCTTAGCTCATTTATAGTATCTACTGATCTTCTCGTTCTTGATGAACTCATCTGGATATCAAAAAAGAAGTATGGTGTCCCCTATGATATAACACTGGACTTTATCCGTAATGCTGTTCTTCCCTATGTGGATGTCCTGCAAATAGATTCAAGAATAATGGATACATTCTTTGATGTTCTCATAAAATATAGGATGAGACCATCCGACGCGATTCATGCCGCAGTGATGCTAACACATAACATTCCGATAATCATAAGCGAAGACGACGACTTTGATGATCTTGAAGGAATAAAACGAATATGGCTACAATAGAACTCAGCAGCCCTAGCCCCTCCTCTCTGTTTATTCTTCTTAGATGATAGGTCTCACAAAAAATAAGGTTTCATGGAAAGAATCGGCATATGCGGGGAACAGAATAAAGTTAGCTAATGAAAACTTAAGCGAAAAACAAAATCTAGCATACCAAAACCCGTAAAGTCATATTTTGCACAAATTTAGTAACAGAAATTTTTATAAGATTTTGTTTTGGTATTATTTTTTTATGGTGAGTACTATTAGTCGGTGTGGAGGCTCTTTGCTCAATGATTTATACCTATTGCTCAAGAATAAGCTTTGGAAAGCTGCTTTGAGGGCCTTCAACTTACACTCACGTGGCGACCACTATGAGAGGTTCTCAGAGCTTATCAACAAAATGATCCATAGTGCATATGTAAATAGATTTGTTCGCGACTACATACTGAGCTGCATAAAAGTAGGAAGAAATTTCTGGCGATGTGCTGTGATCGGCATTGATGATGAAGGCTATCTCTTCGTCCACTACCTACCTGGAAACCTTGTGGATTATGTTTTTAAGAACACATTAACGGTCAACGATATAAAGCTATTGATGGGCTTCACGCATCACTGGTGGGAGGTAAATGGCTTTGAGAACAATATGAGGATAAGAGTTCAAGGGGACCTCGTTCTTGAGGTTTTGATGTTGTTCAGTGACACATACAGCATTCTGCTATATCTGCTCCTAAGACTCATAGAGAGCATCGTTAGGGACGTCTGCGGATTCCCAAAGTATAGGATCGTTGATCCTCCCTATGAAGTCCATATATATGGTATTGATTATCTTAAGGAATGGCTGAGACCCCTACTTAGAGAAACTTTTAGATTGGCGCTAAAACGAAAAAAAATGCAGGTTTTGAACTACATAACTGATTTAACAGGCATGCCATATACTCTCATAGAAAATAATTGCTTACTGGACAAAATTATTGATGAGTTTGTAGAGAATGCCTGGAAAACATTTACTTATAATGAGCGTAAACTCAGATTCACGTTGGGAAACCATATTATCTATACCTACGGAATACACATGGATGCCTTAGAATCTAGATCTATAAGAATACCAGGCTTAGAGAGAAACAGCTTTATAGCAATAAGAAGACATACAATGAGAATCACACATCCAGAACACGGGGAGAGAGAAATAATTATTCAACCTGGAATCTACAGAATAGTTACACTAAACTCAGACCCCTCACTCAGTATCTCTCAAGACGAGAGAATATGGGCAAGAATAGAACTACTTATCGAACTCTCAAATTTTATTAATCAGAGATATATAAGCAACAGAAACGCGTAGAGCCCATCACGCTGGAAAAATAATAGCACCAATGTCTTCATCAAAAAATATTTAGAGAATATGCCAATAGAGCTTAATTCCATTCAGACAGCTACTTCTAAGTTCAGATGTGCGAGTCCAGATCAAATCTTCTGATGACCCAGAAGGAACTATTCTACAAGTTCGGGAGATGGAATGAATTTGAGGAGAATAGATGAGACTACCGATGCGAGTAGTATTATCGTTACTATGCCGGTGTAAATAGGAACTGTTATCAGACTCATTCTCAGTCCAAATATTGCTGCTATGATGCCAAAGCTTAGCCTGAAGTTGAATATGAGACCTGTACACTTTCCTATCTCTGGGTCAAACCATCTGGTAAATATGTGCTTTGCGATTAGGTATACGCTTAGATATGCTATTGTACCAAACACAAGGATAAAGAAGAACACATCAATATTTAGACTGCGTAGATCCATGAGCATACCAGCCTTAAAGAAGAATACTGGTGCCAGAAAACCAAAGATGATCCCCCGGAGCTTCTCCTCAACATCCTTCCTATCAGTAAGTATTTCGGAGAATATCAATCCAAGAAAGAAAGCAAATATAACTTCGCTAAGCATGAGTTTCTCAGCGAGGAACCCAGCCGCCACTAGGAAAAGCAGTATGAATCTTACCTCTATTTCCGCTATGTTTCCGCCATACCTCGCGAAGATCTTCTTAGTTACCTTTGGAGCGAACAGAAATATTAGAAATGAGATTACTATGTAGATCGCAAGAAATGCTTCATGTTCTGGCTGAACGAAGATTATTAGTGATATCGTGCTAAGAATATCTATTACCATAGCAACGCTCAGTATTGCCTGACCATAATCCGTTTTTATTGAGCCCCTCTCCTTAACAATGGGATATACCAGAGCCAATGAGGTTGTTGAAAGAGAGATTCCGATGAGCAGAGAGGTGTATAGATTATATCCAAAGAACAGAAACGCCACTACGAATACTATCGCCAGCCTACATAAGTATATCAGAGCACCAGTACTTGAACTCTTAAGAAAATCTCTCTTCAAAACATTGGGATCTATCTCAAGCCCAGCAAAGAACATTATTCCTAGGACTCCGAGATTCGCCATGAATTCTATCCACAAATCCGTTGTTAGCCCCAATATGTTGAATGCGAGCACACCGAGGATTATCTCCATTATGGCTACTGGTATTCTCATTTCCAGTGCTATAATCCCTGCTAAGACTATTAATATGCCGACATATACTATTGTCTCCATTTTCATCAGAAATTGAAACTCTTTTTGGCTTTTATATCTGAATACTAAAAATATGTAGAAAATTTTGGGGTGGTGAGGCCCTCGGATATGGATGAGCTAGATTCTCCTCCGAGGAAACATGAGTCCTTCCGCCAGAACTCATTTAATCTTGTAGCATCAGAAAATGTGATGAGTGAAAACGCCAGAAAGAATTCGAAATGCATAAAACAGCCGAGGTAATATACCTAGCACCAAGCAACAGAATGAATGAAGCAAAAAACATTGTGAGAAACCTAACATCAAAATTCAGAAAGATATACTACTCCTTTGATATGTAAGATGAGAAACACAAAAAATAAATGTATAGACCTATATTATTCAAATAGCCTAACCATGTTTCCTCGAGCTGATAAGATAAACAAATAGAAATATTAGTACTAGGATTTCCGTTAACTGTATTACCATGTAGTTTAGTTCCATCAAAGTTTCTGTTTCACTACCATAGAGGCTACTTAAGCTTGGTATGAATAGCAGTACAAGCGATATAGCACATGCCGATTGTGCGTAGGGAGCTAGAAAAGGGAGAAGAATTAGGCTTGAGAGCACGTTTATTGCACGTATCGATAAAAACTGTGGTATTGCTTGGCTAAGATACTTATTTTGGAGGAGTATCAACAGTGTTAGGATCATAGTAAACATGTCTGGTTCTTTGGGAACTATGGACGATAAGAATATTATAAGTGCGGCAACTGGAAATAATAGGTAGTAAACTCTCTGTTTTTCTTGGACCCTTCTAACCATGAGACTTCGCCTATATTTCAATCTCCTTACAAATGGGAGAGAAAATCTCTGATATGCAAATAAATCTACAAATATTGCTGGAGAAAAAGAAAGGAGAATATATAAGATTGCGGTTGAGGCATAGTCCAAATTTAAATCTCCCAAAGACGCTACGAAATTTAGCATAGCTACGAAAGGCACTATACACAATACCAGCTCTACGATGAATACTTTCCTAGCTATCATTCTTAGACGAGATATGCTTCTATCATCGATTTCGATTTTTCCAAGCATTTTGCTAGTTTTATATGAGTATAATCCTGCAAGAGGAGTTATTATTAGCAAGTATGCGAATGTAAATATTGCTAGAATCAGAAATACTTTGATGAATACATTAAAACCTATTGGCGATGGTAATTCTAAAAGATTTATGATGGCTAGTAGGATAGCAATTATAAAGAAAACCATAAATATAACCGCCAGAACAATTACTGAGTATTCGACTATGCGCTTGAGTTTAACTTCATTTAATAGGCCTCTCCTACTTAGAAAATCGTTTTCGTATATGGATCTCCCTATCATATGTAGGAGAGCATAGACTATTATTGACACCGCGTATATTACTGCTATTCCTGCCACGCCCGAGAAGAAAGATACAAAATAGCTTATAGATGGAAGCGTATACCCCATCATGAGGATTGCGAATTCTAACGACTCCGTAGGTTGGATATATAGTCCAAAGGACACAATGTTTGAGAAAAGAACCATGAACAACCATATGAAGATCCGATTATGAAAACTATACAAAAAATTTTTGATAGCTGGGTCCCTTGTGAAGTATGTGTATTCGTTTGATAAGTAGAAAAGATATATACAGGGAATGCTGAAAATGAAGGTCGCTTGGACCATAAGGACTACAAGAAAGGATCTAAGTGCAAGTTCTATGAGAAGCCATAATAAAAGTCCAAAAATAAGATTTAATATGTATATCAAGAAAGGAAGGAGAAACCCAATTAGTCTACTTAGTGGAATCCAGGAGTAGACCCCTCCACGGATAATGTTTATTCTGTCCCTAAGTGTTGGATGTACACGAAAAATAGGCAAAATAAAGCCATGAGTCTCGGTGGGTAGGAACTCACTAATAGCTTTTTTCAACTCATTAATATATCCGTGTTTGACCACAATGTAGTCAGCAAAAATTTCTGCTGATATATATGAGTATTTCAAAGATAACAAGGTTAATATGTGTATGATCCCAAAGAAGATGTAGCCTATCAGGGCAGGTACTATGCTAATTACAAGAGCTATTTTATAAGCAGTCCACAGTATCGATCCACAGACTAGAACGAAATTGGTAAATAGTATTCTTAAAAAGATGTGATCCTTATTTTTTATGTGAGATAATTCGTGAGCGAGAACACCAACTAGTTTTGTTTCATCGTTCAAAATAGCTTTTGGGATTACTACGAAGTAATTATGTATATTCCCAGATATGAAGGCCCCTCGTTTTTCGCATACTAGAACCCTAATGTTTTTTGGCAGTCCTAGAGCATCACATAAGTTCTTCGCTATACTGTCTACTCCGCGATCAGAGAAACATTTTTTCCTATCCACCCTGTTGAGTGGAATAAAGAATAAAATCAGTACTATTATCAGTGGTGCTATTATGCCCCAAAAATCGAATAGTAGGTAGTAGATAAGAACATAGAATATCAAGACAAATAGCTGTGCGGCTCGAAGATATTTGAGGTGCTCTGAGGGGTTCCTAATAGTTATAGGGAGCTCGCATCTCACACAATATCTATATGAGCTATAATTCTCGAAGCCACAGTGAGGACATCGAAGAATCATCCTGCTACACTAGGTTCTAAGCTTAGTTAGCACCCTAGCGAGCTCCTCCGCTAACTCATTAATCTCCTCCTTAGTAAGATCAAGACTAGTCTTCCTGATAGTGCGTCTTAGTAACTCCCTTATCTTCTCTACGCTTATAGTCAATGCTTTCTCAACGAATAATCTGATTGCCTTGGAGACGGCAATTGCTAGTATAAGTGTAAGCGCACCGCTTCCAAAGAAACCCAACGTGGATTCCTTACCAATAATATTCTCGCCCTGCTCACGAATAACATCGGACTTCCTGATTATGTTATCAAATACATCATCAAAAACATCTATCTCTTCGGGAGAAAACCTAGCTATAAGATTCCTGAGATCTCCCCTAAGAAGCATTAAGTAATCCCTCAAACTAGCATCAGTCGCCACACGGATCACCCTCCTCACAATAGAAAAAATCAGATATAAATAAAAAGCAATATGTAATATGTTAGTGTTTCTCTTGCTTTTGAGATACTCACTTGCTTCTTTGGGAATGCAAAAATCGCCTCCGTATAACAACAAAAATTCCCAAACTTAAGACGCCAAAAACAGAAAGAGTCACAACTATGGTAAGATTAGGAATTTCCTTGGATTCGTATATATTGGGCATGTAATGTTGTAGTACCAATGAGGCTTCACGAGGGGATGGCGGTCCACACTATCATCATCGAACCAGATTGGCGCGTCACCTATACCATACGCTTATTAATAAAGTTTTGGTATCGGCTCTTTTAGGAATATTATTTGTGTTTCTATAGATTGGATTTTATGGTTCTGGGAAATTGATTTTCTTTGCTATTAGTTGTATTCCTTCTCTTGTTATGATTATTATGTTGTTTTTTATGGCTTCTGCAACTGTGGGGGGTGTTATCTCTCCTGTTCCTAGCTGTATTAGTATTCCCTGTTTTCTTTTCTTTGTGGGGTATTGTCTGATGATTTCTGCGAGTTTTGTTATGGTGTCTCTTGTTATTGGTTTTGTTGTTGCTTTTACTTCGATGATCAATACTCTATTTGTCTCCTCCGCGATTATGTCGGCATTTTTTATTTCTCCTAGTGCTTTTTCTGTTTCTTTTCTTGAGAAAATCCTAGTTATTTTGAGTTTGAGTTCCTTTGCTGTTCCTGCTAGGAATGTTCCTAGTTTGTCGTCCCAGATTGTTATCTCCTTGTCTATTGTTTCGGCTAGAAGCTCTCTTATATATGATTCTGCGGAGATTCCGAGTAATGAGGATACATCCTCTTTTGTTGCCTCGTGTAGGAACTCTTCTGATGTTTTTAGCCAGAATTCCATTAGTGGGTACCTAAACTCATAGAGAACCCTGCCTTTTTCTCTTCTCTTCGTGAGTATCTCATTTTTTATAAGTTCTCTTAGGATCTCTGATACTGCTGTCTCGTCTAGCCCCGTGCTTCTGCTTATTTCTACTGGGCTTTTTATGTCTCTAGCCAGTGCTAATAGAACCTGGATGTATGCGGGTAGGTCTCTGCGTGAGAGCTCAGATATGAGCTTTATTATGTTGATGAAGAAGTCGTCAAACTCTCTTTTTTCCACGAGTCTATATGCTAATCTTATTACTGAGGAGCCATCATAAGATGATGCGAGAGTTATTACTATTGGGGGTATACCGCCCGAAATTTCGGCTATTGTCTTAGCAGCATCGAGAGGTATTCCCTCTCTTATTTTCATAGCCAACTCTGCAGATGCCCTCATATCCAATGGCCTCACTAGTATCCTTCTAAGTGCGGCGAGTAGTGGCTGTTTTGCTCCCTTTCTCAAGGACATCAATTCTTCTAATTTCTCCCATCCAATACTTGATAGGAGAATCCAAAATGCGTTCTTTCTTTCTAAGAGATCCTTGAGGAACCAGAATACTCTCTCCTTCACGGTGTTTATGTTCTCGCGCTTTATTCTCGCTATTTTTTTCGCAACATTCTCAAGGAACACATGGAATTCATCTAATACTACTATTAGTTTTGCTTTCTTCGTTTTCTTAGCCAAGGAGTCTATTGTTTCAAGAGCCTCATAGAGTATATGTTCTGGATCGTCTATGAATAAGATCCTCCCCCAGAATATGTTTGAGAGTGTTTCGTCAAATCTAGCTATGGACTCTCTTACCTTACTTGCCAAAGATTTTGTGTTTGATAGCCAAGCGCAATTAATGTATATTCCCCCACCCATATTCTCCAAGAAGTGCTTTACTAAGCTTGTCTTCCCAACTCGTCTCCATCCATAGACAAGCACACCACAACGCACATCCTTTCTACACAGCTCATATTCCAGCTTTAGAGCTTCTAATTCCTCTTCTCGATCAACAAACAGCATAAATATATCACCACCATAGCATATTATACTATAGTATAATATATTATAATAAAATACTCTAATTGTTAAAATACTCAATCCCTAAAAACTTAGGGAACGCCTCAGCAAATATTTCCACTGATACAAACAGTAAAATTTGAGCCTCATGATGATCTATCAAAAATGCACAATGATAATCACTACAAGGAATTCACTAGAATGAGCCCCGATTATATCCCAAAATGAGGTGTTCTAAAAAAGAAAAATAGGGGAAAGATGTTAGAAGGGCTATTCTGCTTTTCTTCTCTTAAGGAGATATATGGCTGCTATTAGCACTGCTATTGCGAGGAGTATCAGAGCTATTATTATAGGTGAAAATGTTGGTTGCTTCTTTTCTACATTAACTATTATGGTGCTTGATATTGCTAGGCCTAGCAGATCCTCAAAGATTATTGTTATGTTGTACTTACCCGCTCTGGTTGGGACAAAGCTAAATTCTACAGGTACTCCACTAGTCCATGTTCCCGAATCGTTGAGGCTTCCGTTCACGTAGATTCTATATATGTTGGGGGATCTGTCCTCAGCTGTCCAGGACAGGTTTACCTCATCTCCAACAGTCACATTAATGATGCTTGGCGGTGACGATACTATTGTTGGTGCTTCTGTTGGGTATACTGTTACAGAAATATCGGTGCTTGCTATATTTTCGAATCTATCATCGGCGTAGATCTGCACATAGTAGTTTCCAGGAGAAGTAATGTTATCTGATATTGTTATGGATATGATCTCCCCAGCTGTGTATGGGCCTCTAAAGATCTCTGTAGAGTTCAGTAGAATCCATACTTCCTTGGGGGTGTCATCAAAGATGCTGAATTCGATTTGCTTAGTTAGTCCAAACTCATATTCGATGGGGGTATCAGTAAGCATAGTTATTGTTGGTGATATTCTGTCTATTCTTCCATATATCCTAAGCGTAGATATTGGCACATCAAGGAACCCAGTGATATTCGCCCTAGTGAAGTCATAGATATCTATAATTGCGGATGAAAGCTTTGATATGTTTGTGTTTTCGTACCGTGTTTTTAGGTCGAATGGTGTTTCTAGGGTCTCAGAATATTCGAGCTCACCTGAAGCATTATATATGTTATGATGAACATACGCGTTACTAATATTCGAGTTGTAGACATTAAGATATATGTTTTCTGGAGCAAACGAATAGCTGACAGGATATACGGAGTAATACAACATATAGGTCTCTATACTCGTTATTGTTGAGTTCCATATCACTATATTTACCTCATCGTCTAACATCATCTCAGATAGTCTGCTATTCGCCATAGTTACATTTGAGTATCCGATCGAAGTTCGGTTCATATTCATTGAGTCGATAGTGACTGTCGAATTATAAACACTAAAATAGTCAGCAGTTATATTCTCAATGGATCCTTCAGAGAGACTAAAAGCGAGATCCCCAGACAAGAAATTACAATCAGTCATTCTGAAGCTTATATTCATGAACCATCCAAAACCAGATGGTGAGCTTATATTGTTATAGGTGATCATAGTTGTATTCATCGCCACCATTCCAAGATCCGATGTGACATTTTCAACGAAAGTAGTTCCAGATCTAAAAATTGCGAGCCCTGTGCCCAGAAGGTCTGTGTTCACAAAGCTAATATTGTCTCCCGACAACACAACTGGTGGTGGCTCTGTTGAGAACGTCGAATTGATGAGTGTGTCTCTTACACTAATACATGGGGATTGCAATAATATCAGAACCCAGAGCTCTGAGTTCACTATATGGAATTCCGCATTCAAACCCAGTATACCCACATACTCCGAATTTCTAACTGTGAGATTAAGATTTGATATGTTGGTGACTATCCCATATCCTTTATATCCGATTGTCGAACTAGCATCCACTGTAAGGAGAGACTCATATTTGCCCGTAGGAATGGTGTTTGAGTCCACAACAATATCTTCAGCAACGTTTATGAAGAAATTTTCGAGGGTGAAGTTAACTTGGGAATTCTTTATATCAACACTTGAGAGAGCATAGTATAGATTTCCTATTTCGGAGTTTTCCACAGCTATTCTGCCGCCCCCTAATGTGCCTATCTCCTTGACTATAGAGTTGTTTATAAGAAGGACTATGTTCGGAAACTCACCCATTAAAATGGCATATTCAAATTCGCCAAGCGATATCGAGGACGCGTTAGAACCATCCATTATTAGGAAGCCCTCATGCGCACTAATCTCGTCGACATTCGATTCATATATCTCTAGGCCGATCTCCATGGCTGAGATCATTTCTATAGTCGCGTTATGTATTGTTCCCATAAGCCTATCGGGCGTTATTTGAGAAAGTTCTGAGTCCGTTATCTGAACCGTAATATTCCCACCATAGAGGTCTTGAATTGTTGACACATTACTCAGAGTTACTGTTGATGAGTTCTCGACATAGATATAGATATCATCAAACATAACATTTCTAAGAGTCAAATTAGAGTTGCCAATAAGTGATATATCGATGCTCCAGAATCCCATTGGGGGTGCCGAGTAGTTCTCTAATACCAGATCGGCATCGATCAGCCGCATCGAGAAGTAGTTTAGAAACGATGTTAGGTCGCACCTTCCCAATATCGCTACTCCAGAGACAATGTTGGTTGTTCCTACAATACCCTTGTTCATTATGTATGAGCCGTCCTCCAACTCAAAGTATGTGCTGGCCATCACAGAAACTGTTGAATCCTCAAATATTACTCTGCTCATATCCACATATAATACTGTGTGTCCATACGTTGTGTTGAGGGTTGAGTTGTAAAGATGCATTGTTGAGTTGGCGACCGATATTTGATACGTATCGTTAAGAATTGTATTGTTCATAACTACGTAGGAGCTACGCAAATAAAATTTGCAGTAATCAAAAAATGAGTCCTCAACATAGATATTAGCCGAGTATATGTACATGTAGGTTGAGGTGTTTGCAAGCATGCCATATATATCTACTGACGAGCTACGCACATCCACATCTAAATAGCTGAACGTGGTAGAATTCACCATTACATGGGAATTTGAATGTGCCCACAGATCTAATGTGCTCCCTTCGAAGCCCTCTATAGTAGCATTAGAGTTAAACACGTATACATCTCGGGCGTTAAATATATAGGCCGAAGCGACATCTATGAGGAAGACTTCCGAATATGTCCTATTAACAGTAACACTGGATGCTCCCCTCGCTATAACTCTAGGCTGAACATACATATAATTCACAGTACTTGACTCAGTATCATAGTTGGAGTAGTTAGATGTACTTATCGTATCAGTCTGATTTACCATTAGGGTGTCATTGTGTATTAGGCAGTAGTAAAGCTGATTTATATTCGTGTTTACAAAGTGTGTGATTCCCGCGGAGTATAAATAAGCATACTCAACTGACGAATCAAGTACATATCCCCCAGCATCGAAACTATCATAATACTCATCTATCCCTGTTGAAAGTGTAAATATATCAGAATTAGTTATGAAGAATTCGTCATTAGATGATGAATACAGCGACTGGATAACTGCATTCTCTGCATATATCGATGCATTAGAGTACATGCATATAGACTTATGAGACGAATTTCCTGAAGATAGATCCGAATTATCATGTAGGTATACATCGGTTGATGAGAGATTACTGTAGTATATACCCAGAAAGGCATCATCATATACGTCTATGTAGCATCCTAGACCACCGTCGTCCACATAGCTCATATGGACAGTCGATGATTCGTAGAGAACGATAGACGTACTATTCACGTACGCTTCATCTATGTACACCATAGCATAATCATGCGTATGGATGTGGGAGTTTGTTATGTTCATATTTATGTAAACAAGACTATAATCGTAGCAATTGATGTCTATACCATGGAATGCGCTGCTTATATTGACTGTGGAGTAGTTGTACGTGTATATTGTTAGGGATCCCGATACTATTGTCCCAGAATACAACTTGAGATTTGAACTATTAAATGTGTATATCCTAAAGTAGTTCATGATTCTGAAATCCCTAAGAGTGACAGATGCGTCATCCTCAATTATTAGTGTTGCTGAATCATTAAAGGTTACATTCTCAATGAGAACAACGGACTCATTACCTATAATTACTACTCCATTTATAGTACTATTACGTATAATCGCCGTATATATGGGGCTATGTGCAGATACATAGACTTCTGGCTTAGAACTCACAACCGATGTTTTAGAACCCCGTTGTGTTATATCAATACTTATGAGAAATCCGTCATTTACAGCAAATCCCACCACAGAGTAGAGCGCCACAAAGAGGATTAGGATTCCTCCAATGAATTTCTTCATATGCCTCATTTTTGACACATTTTTCTCTCTCACCCTCCGACACAAGCATCTGGGAATGATGTTTGTGTCAGAGGGGTAATATGATAATAGTTTATTTCTGGTATATAAAGGTTTCTTTTGCCGATAATAAATTTAGGTTAAATGTATCTCCTGGTTTCGAAAGTTACATTAAATATACCGAATCGCTATTTCTTATGTCGAATTATAAATTTTAACATCTTTCTTTCTAGAATAGACGCTCTAGAGTTCATCGGGTAATAAAATTGAAATTAAGGGGGCTTAATAGCAAATTTATTATGAATCTAATAGGATTTGTTATATCTAAGGGGGTTGTATCATGGGTGCTGGGAAGGAGCAGCAAAAGATAGTGCCGTTAGTTGAGTGCTTTATAAGGAGAAATGATGAAGTTCTTGTTTTTCATAGATCCCCAAGTAGAAAACATTTCCCAGATTGGATTGCAGGCGTAGCTGGCAAAATAGAATTTGGAGAGAGAGTTGATGAAGCTTGTCTGAGAGAAATAAGAGAAGAAACGGGATTGGAAATAGAGAATTTACGTTTAAGAGCAATAGTTAGTGAGATCCTACCGAAAGTCGAACTATTAATATTTATATTTGTAGCTGAGTATAAATCTGGTGATATCAAAGAATCTGCCGAAGGTAAACCACTTTGGATAAAAATCGATGAATTAAAAATGCTCAAACTAGCACCATATCTGAAGGTAGTCTTACCCCAGATTCTCGCCAAGGATTATGAAGGAGTCACTTTCTATAAATTTATAATTGATGCGCATAACGATATCATATCATACAGCTCAAGTAGACAATAGCTGGTAATCTCAATTTTGATAAATTATATTGCATTGAAGAAAAGGAAGACAAAAGGTTGACAGGATAAGTATCTCATTTTTACTCCCGCTGGATATTATCGATATTTTTAATTCTTCTGAGCACAATAATCACAGTGTTATCTGGGTCGGGACACATCACCTTAACCTCATTCTCTTTCTTTTGCCAAGGGAGCTTCTCACCACTTTGGAGCACCGAGACCTAGGGAAAAATAGCAGTGATTAGATGTGGCAGACCTTAGGCTTCCGTTTCCATTCGGCAAAATTTTTTGGAACACAAGGAAGTGCCAAATCGAGCTCATCTCCAACTTTTAGTTCAGCTGCATAGACCCCTCTAATATCAATTACCTTTCCAATTATTTTGATATTCATGCAAAAACGCTCTTACAAATCCTCTAAATGATTCTTAGATATAAAAGCCTGTATTGAAAAGAAGGAAATGTTAATGCCCTAAGTTTTTCTCAAATGTTTATTGCATTAAAATGATTTTGATGGATAAAAAATATTAAAGACAAGTACCTTCTAGGATAAGTATACGTTTAGTTGCGTCTTTTAGTTTCAAGATTAGATTTGTTCTTCTTCAAATGATTCGGCGATTTCTACTATTACCTCTTCTGCTGTCGGTTCGCTAGGAACACCTAACCGTCTTCTCTTCTTTAAGATTATCAAGGCAGCTACAGGTACCATTAGTATTATCATGACTATCACCATGCGTAGATCAAAAGGTAATGTTGGTGGCTTCACAACGAATCTAACTTCGTCATATCCTCTATTTCCAGCCAAATCAAATGCGACCACAACAATGCTGTGCTCGCCTTCAGACAGTGTTATCAATCTCAAACCACTCTCATCCCATTCATTGCCGCTGAGCTCACCATCAATAAGAACAATAACGTCGTATATCCCAGAAAGTTCATCGTAGGTCCTCCAAGTCAAATTTACCTTACCAGTAATCTCCTCATTTTGGTGAGGTGAAAGTATTTCAACTATTGGTGCTGTCAGATCCACAACAACATCGAAACTCTTGTCGAAGGAATATCCCTCGGAATCAACTATTAGGACTCGTACTTTGTGCTGTCCCTCATCGGAAATGTTGATGGGGTATGTAATCATGTATGAGCCAGAATCATAGGATTCTTGGAGTACCAATGAGTCGTCAATATAAATACTTATGTTGAACTCGGCGTATGCTGTTATGTTTATGGCTAGGCTGAACGATGTTTCGTTGAAATAATATTCAACAAACACATATCCAAGTAGACCCACTACAACCTCTGGGGGTGCTGAGACATGAACACTTATTGTCTTCATATCATAATTGCCAGCCTTATCATAAGCCTCAAACTCAATTATGTGGTCACCAGAAACTAATCGTAGTACAATATTACCCCCCTCAGACACATTTTGCCAGTCACCACCATCAACCCGCAACCTGACTAGGTATATTCCGGAGAGATAATCATTTGCCATCCAACTTATTGGGACTTCTGGTGACGTTATATTATTTGGGTTGTCAACTAAGACTTTAACGTCGAGTATTGGAGGGGTCTTATCTATGACGAGTACTATGCTCTTCTTCGCCTCGTTACCAAAGATATCTTTGATCACAAAACTTAGGTTGTATATGCCTTCAGTATCCAAGCTTAGTACAAAGCTGAGATTGTTCAGGCTTATTGTACTGGTTCCGTTTATTATTATGGTTATTGGAAGTGAGTAATTCGATGTATCGAACAGAGATATGTTTATCTGGATTAGAGACAAGTTGTAGTAGCCCTCAACAAACGGGGGTTGTGGCAAATAAACTGTGATCTCTGGGCCTAGGACATCAACATATATCTTCATATCGATAATCTTTGTGTTTCCTGCTAGGTCGACAGCTTTGATATACAGTATATGTTCGCCACCAGCAATACCTGTTAGGTACAGAGATGTGTTTGTTCCTACATCCATCCATGAGTCTTCATCTAACCTCAAATAGTAGGCTAGGATACCTACATCATCAGAGCCATTCCAGCTTATAGTCATATTAGTCCACGTAATGTTTAGGTCGAGGGAAGCATTATAGAAGAGAGGATCTATACCTACAAACCATACCTCTGGGGGCACAATATCTACATATACAAGCATCGTCTTTGTAACCGAGTTGTTTTTGGTGTCGTTGGTGAATATTGTTATGTTGTTCCAGTCTCCGACTGTTAGGCCCGCGAAGATGTATGAGGTTATGTTATTGTTCGTGGAATAGATCCTCTCACCATTCATGTACAGAGTAACATTGTTCACATATCTACCAAACGGCACGAAGTCCCATACCACAGTAATGTTTGTTGTGTTAACATATGCGTATAGAACACCACCAACCAAATATGTTCTAGGCTCATATATATGTATGTCAAGCCTAACAACCTTTATCATCACGGATATAAGTGATCGCCAACCAGCACAGTCCACTGCCTCAACACTCAAGTTATAATAATTATCAATGCATGTGTCATTTAGCCTAAATCTTATCTGCGTAGAACCACTATACTGTGCAAGGATAGTTGTGTTGTGGAGTGTTCCATTGAGATATGTATTAATTACTATCTGCTGCGAATACGGATTATCTTCAAAGCCGACCCATACATTAAACGAAGGTAGCACATAGTATAGGTCGGTATCAGCAACATATTTCGAATTTGTTATGTCTATGATCCACACACTTGGTGGTGTCAGATCCACATAGAATCTAACCTCGGACGTATCCTCATTCCTCGCATAGTCATAGGCCTTGACAATAAATTCGTATTCGCCCCCCTCATCTAAGTTATCGAGGATATACCATCTAGAATCACCGCTAAGTTTGTCTGTTAGTAGAGTCTCAGTATAGTTAACCATAAGCTGGACCTCAAAGTAATCAAGCCCCATATTATCGGATGCGCTCCATGTTATGTTTAGGCTTGTTGAATTAATGTATGTTCCATTACTAAGGTCTCTTATAACTACTGAGGGTCTTGTATTGTCTACCCACACAAATATGTAGTTGTATCCAACATTCCCAGCAGAGTCTTTGGCGGTAGCATTTATTATGTATGGACCATCACTAACCGCTGTGGTATCCCAATCATATGTGAAACTATTAAACTGTGTTGTAGAAGCAACCAACGAATCATTTATATATAGCTCTAAGATATTGGGATTCCTATCATCCGCAGACACAACTATCGTAACAACACCACCATGATAGGAACCATTTGCTGGCGCACCTATTCTGACTACTGGTGGTGAATTATCCACAAAAACTATTATTCTTCTAGACACCCTATTCCCAGCGTTATCTACAGAGGTGACATTTATCTCCCAATAACCATCGCTATATCCTGTTGTGTCCCATTCATATGTATGGGTACCCACACCTACCCAAGAATCGACAGATGTCGTATTAATCCTCAATTCGGAGAAAGTATTGTGGGGGTCATCAACACTAATGACTATCTCTACAATGCCGCCAACAACATCGCCGTCGCTTGGGGCAACAATGTCTATTGTAGGGGGCGTATTATCGACATCTACAAATATTGTGGATGAGACATTATTCCCAGCTAAGTCCTCAGCGTAGACTGTCAAGTTGTACCTCCCATCGGTGTATCCAGATGTATCCCAATTATATATATGAGTATTATTCTCACTCCAAGCATCCACCACAGATCCGTTGATGCTCAGAGATGCCGAATAAAGATTATCTTCGGAGATCTTCATGGACACCTGAATAGCTTCTGATATCAACGAGCTATTATTGGGTGATATCCACTCAACGGTTGGGGCTGTATTATCAACAAACACTATTATTAAGTCATAGCCTCTATTTCCAGCCCTGTCATATGCTACAGCCTCGATAATATGTTTTCCATCCTCCACTGTGGTGGTATCCCAGGGATGGATAATGGAGTTGGAGAAGCCAGTATATACAGAGACCCCATCTATGTAAAGTGTTACATTCTCAAGGAATTGCTCCTCAACATTGAGTTCTATATCCAGCACTCCACGAACATAGG
>Ga0190311_1000238_pt1 | contig 19723 bp, 19 predicted proteins | sample 48700789_MG_FD_165037 | JGI IMG/M metagenome (GOLD analysis project Ga0190311, IMG submission 165037) | Hydrothermal vent sediment bacterial communities from Southern Trench, Guaymas Basin, Mexico - 4870-07-8-9_MG | ecosystem: Environmental > Aquatic > Marine > Hydrothermal vents > Sediment ...
TAATGGAGGCCTCAAGGCCCCCTGGGTTGCTTATTGGGCCGAAGTAAGCATCTACCATCAAGTTGCCGTTATCTGTTACCACAGGGCCTACCTTACCCTTCCCAGCCTCCCTAACACGCACATCAGCAGCGCCAAGCCCCTCTAGGCGCTTTAGCACTACCCTTAGGGCTGCTGGCAGGACTTCAATAGGTACTGGCAGGCCATTCTCACCAAGCCTGCTGGCTAGCTTAGATTCATCTACTATTATGGCTAGCCTCCTAGCTGCGGAATCCACGATCTTCTCAAGCGTTAGGGCAGCCCCACCGCCTTTTATCAAGTTGAGCTCTTCATCCACTTGGTCGGCACCATCTATAGCTATGTCGGGCTCTGGGTGCTCGTTGAGGCTAGTGAGCTTAAGGCCGACCTCGGTAGCCAGCAGGGCGATTTGATAGCTAGTGGGCACGCAGAGGATGTCAAGGCCCTCTTCCCTAACTCGCTCGCCTAGCCTACGTACTGCAAGAGCAGCGGTTGAGCCACTGCCAAGGCCAACTACCATGCCATCCCTTACTAGCTCATCAACAGCCCTCCTAGCCACGGCTTCCTTAGCTCTACCACGCCAGGACAAGGCCCTCCACCACAGCCTAGCCTGGGCACTCGCCCAATATTTTTATCGGGGCCCTTGAGGTCAGGATGGGGAGGGGCAGTGGTGAAATACGTAACCATATCAATACCAAAGCCCCTCTACGACCGATTAGCTAAGGCCCTAGAGGGAACAGGCTACAGGAGCGTAACTGAGTACATAATATTCCTCATAAGGAAGAACCTCCCAGACCTAGAATCAAAGGACGTGGAGAAGCGCCTAAGGGCGCTAGGCTACCTCTAGGGCAGAGGGGCCATCAGCCCTCCCCAGCCAGCCCTATTGGGCAGGATTAAGAGCGAGAGGGCCTAGCGTGGTCAGTGGAGGACGCACCTCATCACCAATCTAGCTCGGGGTATCTCATCATCCCATGGGCTAGCTAGGGAGGCCCTAGATAAAAGCTGTGTAGCTAGAAAGCGAAAGGCTTATGCCAGCCCTGTTGGAGAGGCCATGTGGAGCCCCGGTAGCTCAGCCTGGGAGAGCGCCCGGCTGAAGACCGGGTTGTCGCCGGTTCAAATCCGGCCCGGGGCACCAGCATGGCTGGCCTAGAGATCCTAGAGCTACCTGTAATACGCCCCACTGACGTGGAGGAGGCTAGGAAGGAGGTAGTTAATTTAATAGGAGATTAGTTAAGATGCCTACAATGGCTTAACGGCTTTCTTCTGGCAAAACTTAAAAAGCCAGCTCATAGCTAAGCTGTGATGAACGCCAATAGTGGGTCGGCTACCACAGGCAAGCGAATAGGCCCCTATGAAGTAGAACAGCTCAAGGATGCCCTAGTAGTTGATAGTGCTGGCTTCATATACGGTAAGGTAAAAGATGTTGAAATACTTGAGGACAAGATCTTCTTAAGGCTCTACAAGGAGGTAGAGAAGAAAACCACGGAGGTAGATATAAGAGCTCTTAAGGTAAGGCTTATGGAAAAACTTGGAAGGGGCTTCCTTAGCCTATTCCGCCCCATGACCTATGAGAGATTATGCGATAAAGTACGTAAAACTCTCAAGCTTGGAAGGGATACCCAGATTAAAGATGAGCACTTAATAACGTTCGCAGAGATCGTGGGAGTAGAATTACCCTTCTGCGAGGTCGTTAAAACCTACAAACAAGATGTGCCTGAGCCATTAGATTTTAACTTGGTGTCTGCTGCTGGAACTACTAAATTGGGCACCTGTATTCTCTTGTCTAAGCCCCTAGAGGCAATGCGCAGGGGCCTCAAGATACATAAAAAGCCACCGTATATTACGACTGAGAAAGCCAAGGGGATGTTAGTGATCACAAGTGACGCTAAGATAGTAGGCTTAGCACATGAGATATTAATTGGGAGACCCATGATGCTTAGGATCTCAATAGGCTACTATGAGGAGCGAGAAGTACAGAGCGTACAATTACTCATAGAACAATTAGTCCCCGATGTCTATCCAAGCGAGAAGAAGCTTTTCGAGGAAATAGCAAAACAATTACAAATTGAACCAACAGAAATAACTGAGAGCAAGATTAAGGAATGGGCTGAGAATAAGGGCTATGAGATCCCAGTTAAGGTAGAAAGGGAGTGGGTAGAAGAACGCAGGGTAGATATAGCCTGGGAAAAAATCAGTGCTATAGGCGATGTCATCCTACTTAAGATCCCAGAGGAGGAGTTCACTTAACAGGTATGTTTATTTTTTGTTGATATCTCATCCCTTGCGCTTCTCTCAGCCTCTCTTAGCCCTGCTATCTTGAGGCAGTAGTAGAATGCCTCATCTAACAGTGAGCATATTTCTTCTCCTCCTAGCTTAGTGAACTTGAATAGGTCCCTGTAGGGCTTGCCGTTGATGATTATGGTCTTGTCGTGCGTTATCGTGCCCTTTACCGACCAGATATTGTACTCCAGGACCTCTACGAGCTCACCTAATATTATATTACCCCTAGCAATTATGTCGAATACCCTAGTTCCAGCTCCTATACGTACATCTCCATTTAAGCATACTACTGTACAATCACTTAGATCGCACCTCTGACCTATAGATATGCTTTCCTCACCTATAACGTATTTCCCTATTTTACATGCGCTCCCTATCATTACCTTATTGCCCATGACGCCCTCATCTACTTCAACATCGTTGCCACATTCAAATAATGACATCGATGCTGCAAACCCGTATATTCTTGTTCCATCCATGATTCTTACTTCATCCATCCCGAATACACCACCTAGTATCTTACATTTCCTTCCTATTAAGATCCTTAGGCCAAAGACATCACCGCCTATAACTGCTTCATCTTTTATTATGATCTCCCTCTCAAGCTGGGTCCTACGCCTTGGTAAGATCGGGAACTCATGCTCATAGCCCTCTTGAACTACTACCATGTCGTCGGTTTCCATGTAACCTAGCTTTGCGTAAATGTATTCCCTCCTCTTGGACATTACACCTTCACCCCCAGGCTTTTAGCTAACTCCTTGTAGAAGTGCGGAGATACAAAGCCCCTCCTAACGAACTCGCTAACTCCCTCTACAATAGCCCTTAGGTCCTTTGTGTAAATAGAGTACCTCCGAAGCTCATTAAGGACTTCTGGCTTGCTAATTAGTATCGTTGCTAGCTCATTAAGTGATTCATTAAGCGGGCATAAGAACTCCACGTAGTCCCTTACCCAAGATATCGCTCTTTTCTCTGGAACCCTTATCAGCTGAGGTGGGAAAGCATATAGGCGCCTCTCTCCGCCTCTCTCAACGATCTCGATAAACCACATAGGCAGATAGAATATGGTCGGCTCTGCTAACCTCCTCTTTATGTAATATGCCTCTCTTACACGGTACTGGCCATTAAGGGTTTCCTTCATGTTTTCTATGGCCTCTATGGCCTCTTTTTCCCTCTGTATCATGGCCATCTCTACGACCTTATATGGGAATAGGATCCTAACTAGCTCCTCTCTTATAAGGCCGTGAAGCTTAGTAGCATCATCTGCTAGGTGATCTCTATCTTTCTCGACCAACATTACATGGCTCCGTAGGCAGTTCCTCCTTGCCTTCCACTCTTCTTCTAGCCTCCTGAGGCGCTCACTAAAGATCTTATAGACCTCTTTTTCGTGTTCATCAAAGGACGCTATTATCTCCCTCTCAGCTGAAGATAAAGTAGATTCTAAAGCCCTTAACTCGCTCCTTATAGTGCTCCTCTCGCTCTCTAAGCTCCTCTTCCTCCTGCTCCTATCTTCTACTCGCCTCCTAAGGTCCTTTAGCTCTCTCTCAAGATCACGAATGTCGCTTTCCATATCACTAACATCTTCACCACGTGCTATCATCCTTGCTCGCTTCTTCTTTAACGCCTTGAGCCTACGCTCTTTCTCCCTTATTTCCCTCTCATAGCTACTTATCTCTTCATCAAGCCTTTCAATTTCGCTAGTTACCCGCCTGAGTTCACCAGCTTTGCTCATAATAGGAGAGAGCCTGCTTATTGAGAGTTCTCTCTCCCTCATCCTACGCTCCCTCCTTATATTGGCCAACATGAGCTGGAGGTCATCGTGAATATCCCGCCTCCTGCTTGCTATCTCGAATTCCAAGCTACTAAGCTGTGGCCTTATCTCATCCTCGAGCTTAAGGATTACCTGTGAGAAGAAGGCCTTCATAGCCTCCCTGAACTTAATAACATCATCCATTCTCGCCCGAAATTCCGACTTGAATCTGGTTTTCTCAGATGATATCTTATCGTAGAAGTACTTTGTCGTCTTTGCCACCTGAGTCTTTACCAATTTAAGAAGGGAGAGGCTAGATTTGACATATGAATCCCACTCTGAGATCTTTTTCGTGAAGAGATCGCATCTATCTTCATCATATACTATATTCAGGATATCGCTAGGGGTTCTAGGTGGGCTTATGTCAAATAATTGAAAGAGGCCATCGACATAGCGCTCTGAGGCTCTTATGAGTACTGGCGCTATAGCATCAACTTTAGTTTCCTTCGTCAATAGCCTATTTATATCCTCAAGCCCTTTGATCTCAGTTAACTTTCCCTCTGACGTTAATCCCAAGGAAACAGCTGTGTTAAGAGTTCTTCCTGCAGCATCAAGCTCTGAGTTCTTAAAGCTAGTTTGCTCAAATCTTGCAGGTGGCAGCAAGCCCCTCATGTCAAAGATCAACGTAAACTTCTCGTAGGGAACGAAGTAGAAGGGCCAGTAGACTATTGATGCATTTTCTATCCTTGCTGGTTTGTGCAGGTAGATCACTGCTATACATATGCCACCTAGAGCAAGGAAGATCACTCCGCATGTTGCTGCTGTAGATGTCCCCCCGCCAGCTGCTATGACCGCTAGCCCTATGATGAAGAATGCCGCTCCAGCTGCTAGGCATTTTCTTTGTAAGCTAAGGTGGCGATGGGCTGCTAGCCAGAATGCCTTGGTAAGTAGAGCCGAGAGCTGTGTAAGGAAGCTGCATTCCTGCTGTGGGGCTTCGTATAATGAGGCTGCAGCCTTTGCTGCAGGCATAGCACCCCCCGCCCGTGAATGTACAGATACTATTTAAGCATTTCGCTAAACTTCGCCACATTGGCTAGATTTCTCGGGGTTAACGAAAAACTTAAGTGTGAGCTCAAGTAGGCCTTCTGGGGACGATAATGATTGAGGTAGGAGAGCTACTGAGGCAAGTGGCCAGGGAAGCGCTAAATAATTATAGCGTAGTGGTCGTAACGTCAGATCCGGCAGATAAGATAGTAGAATTGACGATGGAAAAAGCGAAGATACCTAGCTCTTACAAAGGCATTTACATATTGTTACATAAATATGCTGAGGAAGTGTGGAATACGATCAGTATGTACATCAGCCACTACGGAAAGATGCCAACGGAAGATGAGCTTATGGGAAGGATAAGTGATGGAATTAGGAGATTAATAAGCACTATATCTAATGATGCAAAGTTCCTTTTAGCTGAGGAGGAAACCAAGAAGATGAAAATTGGCTTCCTATCGGGAGAGCCTATTTCAATACAGGCCCCTCTAGAGCTCCTAGATTCCCTTGCTAAGAGGATGGCCCATTACCATAATTGGATAGAGGGCCTATCTGTACTTATATCGTGCGTCTATTGTAATGGAAGGGGATTCGTGGAGATCCATCCGCCTAGATGCGTATACTGCGATGGAAAGGGGAAGATGACCTGTAGTAAATGTGCGGGTAAGGGGACCATACCATGCGATAGGTGTGCAGGCAGGGGTAAGGTAAAGTGCGATAAGTGTGAGGCAGGGAAAGTACCGTGCACTAACTGCAATGGCCGTGGATATCTGTATAGTGGTCAGATATGCTCTGTTTGTGGAGGAACTGGTAGAGTAAACTGCCCTACCTGTGGGGGAACGGGTGAGGTTAATTGTTATAAATGCGATGGCCAAGGCGAGCTAACGTGCGATGCCTGCAAGGGGAGTGGCTATGTATCATGTACTCACTGTGGCGGAAGGGGCTATATAGGTTTAGCAAGGCGACAGCTATGCCCAATCTGTGGTGGAAGTGGCAGGATAGAGCTAAGGGAGATAGAGCCTGGGACGTATGGTAACCTACTGGATAAGCCAGAGGTATTCCTACGTATGGAGGAGGAGATCAAGAAAGCGTTATACGATGAGCTAACTAAGGAGTTGATGAAATACGTGAGCCTCTTAGGAGAGGACATAGGCAAGGTTAAGAAAATACTATATCAGGTCATGATAGAAAGCAGGCAGCTAACAGAGGAAGATAGGAAGCTTTATGAAACAATAGCAAGGATATCCAAGATGATAGAGATCTCTAGGCCACGTGCTACTGAGCTGAAGGAGGGCAGGTGCCCTGGCTGTCACATGACCATCACGGACGAAATCAATAAGGCCCTTAAGAAGATGGAGGAAGAGGGCACCACACAAATACCTGTTAAATGCCCGTTCTGTGGGGAGTCATTCTTGCTGAGGTCGCCACATGAATAGCTGAGAAAGGTTTATAAAAACTCAAGCATCTAACTCCCACTGGGGTCAAGATGGGGCTCATACGTAAGATCAAAGAATCGCTATTTGGGAGAAAGGATGTAATTGAATGGAACCACGAGTTTAATCCTGGCTTAATGTGGCGTATTCCAGATCTAGGTTCACCTAGGGAAGTTGAACGTGATATTAGAAAGGTAGAAGGGTTTATAGTCAAACCATATGAAATGGCCATAGTGGTTAGGGAGGGGGCGCTCCATGCAGTGCTTGGCCCTGGCCACTACCTACTTGAGAAGGAAGCAAAGAGGCCAGGAACTGAAATAATATTCTTTTCTAAGAAGGAGTGGAAGGTAAAATGGGGTCTCTCAAAGAACCCTGCAGAAGGAGCTTACATAAGAGGGGCTGGCTTCTTCGCAGGAGCTGCTGGATTTGCCTACGTAAAAGTAGAAGACCCAGCTAAGCTTATCACAAGCCTCATAGAAGCTAGGAGATCTATAGAAGTTGAAGCCCTTGAGGAGATCATTAAGGGCATTCTCAAATCTGCTGCTAGAGAGGCCTTGCAGATGTACGAGGATGCGTCTACTCTCCTATCAAGTAGGGCTGAAATTGAAAAAATAATGAAGGACTTAGCCACTAAAGAGCTAAGCAGGTGGGGGCTAAGTCTAGCAAGCGTTGAAGTACACTCAATAGCCATACCAGAGGAGATTGAGGAAGTAGTTCAGTTAGAAGCCAAGAGGAAGTATCTAGAATCAAAGTATGAGCTTGAGAAGCTTAGGGAGCTTAGCGAGCTAGAGCTAGATCGCATTAGAGCCGAGCGTGCTTACATCGCAGAGAAGCCTAAGCTCCTCGTTGAGAGGGAGCGAAAGATGATAGAAGCTGATTACTACAGGAGACTTAGGGAAGGAGGTATAGATGTAGTAGAATTTGAAGTAGCGAGAACCGCACCAGTTAAGGAATTCAAGGTAGAAAAGAAAATAACACCTGCTGCAGCTGCTATCAGCATGGATAGGATAAGTGAGCTACTGGCGGAGAGGGATAGGGTTAAGAAGCTAATTGAGAAGCTAGATGAGAAGTTCTTAAATGATGAGATCACTGCAGAGCAGTACAATAGCCTAATGAGGAGGTTACAAGAGAGGCTAAACGAGATCAATAGGAAGCTTGAGGAAGCAGGTTATGGAGGCTAGGGCCATGGAGACGGGCAAGGAGGGTGGCCTACTCCAGAGGATAAAAGAAACCATATCAGGGCTATTTAATAGGAGGAAGGTTACTAAAATGGATGAAAAAGAGCTGATGATGTTGGACGGTAGGCTACTAAATGCCATAAGGGATCTACTCACTGAGTGCCGTCTAAAGGCTACATATATTGCCGACCTAGCGTTGAGGAAACGCTCCCTAGAGCTATGGCGTAAGGTAGAGACCAGCGTCCTAACGTACATAGAGAGGCTCCTATCGGAGATCGATACGATACCCACGGGCCATGTACCTACCGTTGAAGAACGAGGGATCCTGTTCAAGAAGTACAAGCACACGGATGTAGTTAAGCCACGGAGGTCCATGCTAATAAAAGCGATAACGGTGGATATATTATTAGCAACTGAAATAGAATCCGTTTTCTCAGCCCTAGGCGACCTCGAGAAGGACATCATGCTAGATGGTGATCTAGCAACAAGCCTTTTGACTAAGTTATTCAATGACCTCATGAGGATAGAGGATATAATGACCAAGAGGAAGAACATGTCCCTCAGGCCAGTAGATGCTGCAGCAATCTACCAGAGTCTGAGGAATGAGTATGCGAAACGCTTTGATGACGTACTTAAGCACATGATGGAGGATGAAATAGCTGAGCTTGATGCAGCAGTTAAACGTATAATGCATGAAGAGGGGGCTGTTGAAAAAGGCAAAGAACTCGCAAAACGCTTCTTAGACCACATTATTGAAATAGGACAGAAGGCCAGTAGGATCTATGGAGGGCTCATGGCCCTGCCAGATCTATACGTACGCTTACGTGAGGAAGGAATTGAGATAGGACCTGAAGAGCTGATTTTAGCCATTAAGAACTTAGCCGACATGGGCTTAGTAAAGCTTAGGGATGAAGGGGGCATTATATTCGTAGACTTCCTAATTGATTTGGCAGAAGATAAACTCAAGGTCTTAAACCTCTTTAAGGAGAAGGGCCTAGAGAAGCTTACATTATCAGAAATCGCTGAACTCCTTAACTGGACGATAGAGAGAGTAGAACAAGTTATGATGGCCCTTGAGAAGGATGGGATTATAGCTAAGGCTGAGAGCTTCATGGAAGAGCCATGCTTCTACCTCAAGGCTTCCCAATCTAATTCCAAATCCTAGAACGCCGATCTACTTAAATGTGAGTTAGGGCACATGAGGGATAGGGGTGGTCGTACGTTGGGCCTAGGCACCCCTAGCTTGATCAGGGCTTCCTGCCTTATCGCCATTGCCTTGCTCCTCTCCTCCCCTGCCCTAACGCTAAGCGCTGGCCTTAGCTGGCCTAGTAAGTTGAGCATCGGGGTAGTTGTAAGCTGGGATCACTACATGGCCTATGAGGAGTACCATACTGTGCTTGAGCAGCTTGAGGATGTCGCCCCAAATCTAGTTGACTTGTACAGCATAGGCTATAGCTGGCTTGGTAGGGACATATGGGCTGTAACCATAACTGATGAGAGCGTACGTGAGAAGAAGACAGGCGTTCTGGTAGTAGGCTGCCACCACGGCAGGGAGCACATATCAGCTATGGTCCCCCTGTACATAGCCTGGAGCTTGGTGAAGGAGGCCCAGGGGCATAATCAGACCGTGGCCTCCCTCCTAAAGCACGTGGCCTTCTACATAGTGCCCATCCTCAACCCAGATGGGCTTATAGCATCGCTAGAGAACCCCTGGCACAGGAAGAACCTTAGGCCAGTTGATGAGGATGGCGATGGGCTAACAGACGAGGATCCACCAGAGGACCTAGATGGTGATGGAACCATATACTGGTGGTGGAACGATACCGACCATGGCTTTGAGGGCATAGATAGCGATGAGGATGGCCTCCTTAACGAGGATTGGCTAGGTGGGGTAGACCTAAACCGCAACTACGGCTTCCATTGGAATGATACGAGCGTTGATAGCGGTAGCTCGGACCCAGGTGCGGAAGCCTACGTGGGGCCAGGGCCATTTAGCGAGCCAGAAACGAGGGCCATGAGGGACTTCGTGCTCTCCCACTCAGATATAGAGCTGGGCGTTAGCTACCATAGCGGGGCTGCCTGCGTCCTCTACCCCTGGTTCTACACACATGCCCCATGCCCAGATGAGGGCACGCTAGCTAAGCTAGCTGCTGCCTACGGCTCCGTAGCTGGCCTCCCGTATAGGCCAGAGGACGTCCCAGTTAGATACACCTGCAGTGGCACGTGGGGCGATTGGATGTATGCAGTAGCCCACATCCTGCCACTAACTGTGGAGGTCTACGGCATGTACGGCAACTGGACATGGTGGGAAGAACATACGGAAGAAGTAAATGGCACTTGCTACCTCAAGGACATATGGGCCTACTTCAATCCACCTGCTGAGGAAATAAAAGCCATATGCCAGAGAAACTACCAGGCCCTCTTATCAATGGTTCTTAGCTACCTACCGCCAGAGCAGCCTAGCGAGCCTGGGGGAGTTCAGCCAGGGACTAGTGGCCTGGGGTGGCTTAGTAGCCCTATTACCATAGCTTTAGCACTAGCGGGCACCTTAGCACTAGGCATTTCAATTACCATCTGGCTTAGGAGACGTGTTAGCCGTGGAGCTTAAGCTAATCCCAACTACTCCCTAGGGGGCTAGTTGGGATCGTTACTCCTACCAAGGGGGGAGGAGAGGCTAGAGGTGCGACCAACCTCTTCTAGGGCAGCCGAGAGGGAGGAGGGACATAGCTTATTTCGGCATCTCAATTCTAACTATCTTCCTCTTCTCAAGCCTGCGTATGGCATCTAGGAACTCGCCCCTCCTCCGACCATCTGCCTCAAGCTTCCTCAGGAGGTCCCTGACCCTGGCCCTACCACGGCCCCTTATGTCATTCCTGAGTTGCTCAAGAACAGCACGCTCAACACGACCGCACTTCCATGTAGTATTCCTGATCAGCACTACTATTCCTTCTAGTAATCTAGGCTTCTCCCCCTTTGCCACCCCTCTCCCCTTCCCAGAGGGGAGGGGCCAGGCTTATAACTTTTTCACCCATAATAGTAAATACTATTGGTCTAAGTTAATGCCCCATAAGGCTTAATTTCCTAGGGACCGTAGGGCCAGGGAGCCATGTGGCCAATAAGGGATGTAAATCCAACGAGCAGGAGGCCAGTAGTAACACAGGCCCTAATAGTAGCTAATGTGATAATGTTCATACCAGTGCTCTACGCCCTCCTGACAGGAGATGAAGCCCTATACGAGTGGATCATGCTTTACTTCGGCTTGATCCCAAGCCACATGCTTGCCCTAACCGACCTACATGCTCTAATCACATCAATGTTCACGCATGCTGATATATTCCATATACTCGGTAATATGGTGTTCCTCCACATATTCGGCGACAATGTTGAGGACGTAATGGGAAGGGCTACCTACCTCTTCTTCTACCTCTTCTGGGGCTTAGCAGCTATTGGCCTACATACCTTGATATGCCTCTTATTTAGCCCCTGGATGCTTGATGTCCCACTGGTTGGCGCCTCGGGTGCCATATCTGGCGTCATAGGTGCTTACGTAGTCCTATTCCCAAGGGCACGCATACTTACGGCTGTCTTTGGCTACTACGGGTACTACTCAACTACTGAGATAAGGGCACTACACTACGTGGCCATCTGGTTCATCTTCCAACTCGTATACGGCCTGCTTGCCCTTGGCCTGCCCTTCTTGAGCGTGGCTTACTGGGCACACATAGGTGGCTTCCTAGCTGGCGTGCTAGTGGCCCTGCCGTTTAGGGAGCGTGTTAAGTACAGGGCAAGATCGCTTGGCTGGAGGTGGTAGGCCCATGAGGGAGAACGTGAAGCTCATCCTCTTAGCCATAAGCCCACTCCTAGGTGCCCTACTGATATGGGGCTGCCTTGCCCTAGCCCTGAGGACGCCCTACCCGCTCGTAATGGTAACTGGCCAGAGCATGGAGCCCACACTCCACGATGGGGACCTAGTGCTGATTGAGGGCGTGGACATAAAGGATGTTCAAGTAGGTGATATAGTGGTCTTCTACAGGCCTGGCTCTCGCTCGGAGATAGTAATACATAGGGTAGTAGCCAAGGTAGAAGTTGATGGCCAAGTGGCCCTTAAGACGCAGGGTGATAACAGCCCCACGCCAGATACGGACTTAGTGAGGCAGCAGGACCTGCTCGGCAGGATGATATACAGGCTGCCTGGGGCTGGGAACATCATAAGGTTCCTTAGGAGCCCAGTGGGCATAGCTATAATAGCCATCGTGTACGGCATCTACCTCGCCCTAGTCTTCAAGAGGGCAGGCGAGGGAGGGTGAAATGCTAGGTGGCTACTGGGGTAGGCTCCTGAGGGTTGATCTATCAAGGGGGCTCATCAGGGTTGAGGAGCTGCCAGAAGGGGTCCTAAGGGCCTTCATAGGTGGCAAGGGGCTTGGGGCATGGCTCCTCTACAGGGAGCTAGCAGCAGGCGTAGATCCCCTAGGCCCTGAGAACAGGGTGGCCTTCCTAACTGGCCCAGCTACGGGCACTGCCATCCCAGGTAGCTCAAGGCTTGCTTCTGCCTTCAAGTCCCCGCTTACTGGCATCTGGGGGGAGAGCTACTGTGGTGGGGCCATCGCCCACGAGCTGAAGGCAGCTGGCCTAGATGCCGTACTGATATCGGGCAGGGCGGAGAAGCCAGTTATGCTTGTTATTACTGATGGGGGAGCTGAGCTAAGGCCTGCTGAGCACATCTGGGGCCTAGATACATTTGAGGCTGAGGAGGCCATTAAGAAAGAGCTTGGCAAGGGGTTCCAGGTGCTTACAATAGGGCCTGCTGGTGAGAAGCTAGTTAGGTTTGCATGTGCCTGCCACTCAAGGGGGAGGCAACTTGGGCGCTGTGGCATAGGGGCTGTAATGGGCTCTAAGAACCTAAAGGCCATAGCGGTTAGGGGCTCAGGTGAGGTAGGGGTAGCTAGGCCCGATGAGCTTGAGGGACTGGCGAGGGAGCTTAGGGCCAAGGCCAGGGAGGTCCTCAGGGGCCTAAGCGAGTACGGGACGCCTGGCATAATGGCTAGGACTAATGCTACTGGGACATTGCCCACTAGGAACTGGATGAAGGGTAGCTTCCCAGGCTACCCTAAGATTGGCCCAAAGGCCATGAGGGAGCGAATAGTAGTGGCCTCAAGGGCCTGTAGGGGCTGCCCAGTTGGGTGTGCTAAGCTATCTGAGGTAAGGGAAGGCCCCTATGCTGGCACGAGGGTAGAGGGGCCTGAGTATGAAACCCTCTTCGCCCTTGGCTCCCTCTGCTATAACGACTGCCTTGAGGCAATTGCCAAGCTTAACGAGCTCTGCGATAGGCTTGGCCTAGATACCATATCCACTGGCAACGTGCTTGCCTTCGCCATGGAGTGCTACGAGCGTGGCATGATTGGGCCTGAGGACACGGGTGGCCTTGACCTGCGCTTCGGCAAGCACGAGGCCATGGTAGAGGCCGTTAAGCGCATAGCCATGAGGGAGGGGGCGTTCTTCAGCCTGCTGGCTGAGGGGGTTGCTAGGGCATCAAGGGCCATTGGGAAGGGGGCTGAGGACATAGCTATTCACGTGAAGGGGCTTGAGCCACCTGGCTACGATCCAAGGGGCCTAAAGGGAGTAGCCCTAGCCTATGCCGTTTCAGCAAGAGGAGCCTGCCACCTAAGGCACGTTGCCTACAGGCCTAACCTAACTGGTCAACACCCATTTAGGCCTGGCGTTGAGGTAGATAGGCTATCGTATGAGGGGCAAGCGGAGATAGTAGTTGAGCTTGAGGACTTCTACGCAGTAGTAGATAGCATGGTGCTCTGCCGCTTCCTTTGCCTCCCGACCATAGGGCCTATACTATGGGAGGGGCTCACGGCCATCTACTCTGCCATAACTGGCCTAGATGTCAAGCCAGAGGGCCTAAGGGCCATAGGAGCTAAGATAAACGACCTAGTAAGGGCCTTTAATGTACGTGAGGGCATTAGGCGTGAGCACGATACGCTCCCAAGGCGCTTCTTTGAGCATCCAGTAAGAGGCGAGGTCGTAGATAAGAGCGCCTTTGAGCGTATGCTCAATGAGTACTATGCCCTTAGGGGTTGGGATGAGCAGGGGGTACCTAAGGAGGTGCCTACGGCCTAGAGGGCCTAGCGAGGGAAAGCTTTAATTCTAGGGGGCGATGTGATCGTGAAATGCCGTACGTAGAAGAGCTGCAGGCCAAGATAAGGGAGCTAGCAGAGCGCAAGAGGGCCGTTATACTAGCCCATAACTACCAGCGTACCGAGGTCCAGGAGGTAGCTGATTTCGTTGGCGAGTCCCTGTTCCTAGCTAGGAAGGCACTTGAGGTAGATGCTGAGCTAATAGTCTTCTGTGGCGTGGACTTCATGGCTGAAACGGCAGCTATCCTGAACCCAGGGAAGAAGGTAGTGCTGCCAGATCCAGCCTCTACCTGCCCAATGGCAGCCCAGCTACCAGCCCACCTAGTGAAGGAGGCTAGGAGGAGGCATCCAGGCATCCCAGTGGTCCTCTACATAAACACGCTGGCTGAGGCAAAGGCAGAGGCAGATGTGATATGTACATCTGGTAATGCAGTTGAGGTCGTAAGGGCACTTGGAGCTGATAGGATGCTCTTCGGGCCAGATAGGAACTTATGCTGGCACGTCCAGAGGCACCTACCCGACGTTGAGGTGATACCGATACCAGAGGCTGGCTACTGCTACGTGCACAAGCTCTTCACGCCAAGGGCCGTCCTAAAGCTCAAGGAGGAGCGGTATCCAAATGCAGCCCTGCTAGTCCACCCTGAGTGCGATCCAGAGCTCCAGCTATCAGCCGATGTAGTGGGCTCAACTGGCCAGATGTATAAGTACGTGCGTGAGGCCAAGCGCAGGGAATTCCTGATCGCTACTGAGGTAGGGCTAGTTGAGCGCATAAACAGGGAGCTGCCTGGTAAGAGGGCCATACCAGCTAAGCCAGATGCGATTTGTGCTGAGATGAAGCTAGTAACCCTTGAGAAGGTCTTGAGGGCTCTTAAGAAGGAGAAGCCAGTTGTAAGGCTGCCTAGGGATATAGCAACAAGGGCTAGGGAGGCTGTTGAGCGCATGCTTGAGGCCACAGGGGTGCTTAAGCATGGTATTGCCTCCCTACGTTGAGCAGAAGGTCAGGGAGGCCCTTTCAGAGGACATAGGGATGGGCGACCTAACGAGCGAGCTGGTCGTGCCAGAGGGCGCCTGGGCTGAGGCAGAGGTCATAGCCAAGGAGAAGGGCATTTTAGCTGGCGTGAGGGAGGCTAAGCTGGCCTTTGTGATCCTAGGTGCCCGCATCCTGGAGGCCATGGAGGATGGGAGCTCGGTAAGGCCAGGTGATGTAGTAATCCGTGTTGAGGGGCCAGCTAGGGCACTGCTTGCTGCTGAGAGGACAGCCCTTAACTTCCTAATGAGGATGAGCGGTATTGCTACGGCTACTGCTGAGCTCGTCAGGAGGGCTAGGGCGGTTAACCCAGCCGTTAGGGTAGCTGCAACAAGGAAGACAGCCCCCTGCCTAAGGGAGCTTGATAAGAGAGCCGTTGCGCTAGGCGGTGGTGATACGCATAGGCTTAGGCTAGATGATTGCATCCTGATAAAGGACAACCACATAGCCATAGTGGGCTCAGTTGGCGAGGCCGTTAGGAAGGCCAAGATGGCTGCTAGCTTCACGAGGAAGGTGGAGGTAGAAGTTTCTAGGCCAGAGGAAGCAGTAGAGGCAGCTAGGGCTGGAGCTGATATAGTGATGTTGGATAACTTCACGGTTGAGGATGTTAGAAAGGCCCTAGAACTCCTAAGGCAAGAGGGGCTTAGGGATAAGGTGCTCGTAGAGGTCTCAGGTAGGATAACGCCCGATAACGTAGCTGACTACGCTAGAATGGGCGTTGATATTATATCATCGGGGTATATAACCCACTCAGCTAGAGCCCTTGATTTCTCCATGGAGATTGTAAGGTCGTGGATCCAGGGCTAAAGTGGAGGCCAGCGAGGGCCTCCGTGCCTGCTTTTTCAAACCTTAAATAGGCCTTTAACACATGGGGGAAGTGAGGTGATAGGGCATAAGGAGGCTGAGGAAGAAGGCCCCGGACATAACCATACAGAACGTGGTTGCTTCTGCAAACCTACACCAGAGGATAAACCTAGATGCAATTGTAGCTTCATTTAAGGATGTAGAATACAGACCAGATGAGTTCCCAGGCCTAGTATTTAGGCTGAAGAGGCCGAAGACGGCCTTACTGATCTTCGCCTCTGGCAAACTAGTGTGTACTGGTGCAAAGAGTGAGAAGACGGCCATAAGGGCTGTTAATACCGTCGTTAGGAAGCTAAGGAAGGCAGGCATAGTGATAAGGGGCAAGCCAGACATAAAGATACAGAACATAGTGGCCTCTGGCGACCTACATGGTGAGATAGATCTTGAGAGGGCACAGGTAGAGCTTGAGGACACCATGTACGAGCCAGAGCAGTTCCCGGGCCTAATATATAGGATGAAGGATCCAAAGGTCGTCATACTGCTATTTGCATCTGGCAAGCTCGTGTGCACTGGTGCAAAGAGCGAGGAACAAGTACATGAGGCCGTTAGGAAGCTACATGCCATACTTGAGGAGAAGGACCTAATATACTACCCAGAGGAGGAGTAGGGCGAGCTGGGCTCCCAATGGGCATGTCTGGGGCCTACGAGCTAGTCCTTGAGCACTACAGGAGGCCAGAGGTGCCCAGGGAGATCGCAAGGTTCGCTAGGGGGCGTTGGGTAGCCATACACTGTGCTAGGAGGGATGGGAGGGGAAGGCCCCTCTTGATCCGTTATGAGAGGGGGCCTAGGGGCCGTAGGCGCCCCCTATCTGTAAGGGAGCCTTGGGATGTCTTACGTCTTATGAAGGAGCTATACAGCATGAAGCCTAGGACGTTCTATGCATCCTCTGCCATTTACTCTAGGCTTGAGGGGCCAGAAGATACATACTATCCTGGCACTACGGTGGCTTTCACACCAACATGGGATATAGATAATGAGCTTCAGGGCTGGAGGGCCACGTTGGAGATAGCTAATGCCATCCTAGATGTGCTTGAGCGCTCAGGCGTAGTTAAATCCGTATTTGTGAAGTGGTCTGGGCGAGGAGCTCATGTCCATCTACATGAGAAGGCCATATCACCTGAGGTATTCTCCAGGCACGGCCCACTAGATGTAGCTTATGCCATAGTAGAGTACGTGCTGCTGAAAATTGAGCATCGGGTAATTGAGATTAGAGAGCACTTTAAGGTTGGTGGGCTAAAGGTTGAGAACAAGATGGATCCACAGAGGGTGTTCACGTGCCCCCTCACGCTCCACAGGGAGCTTAACGTAGTTGCCGTGTGCATTAGGCCAGAGGACCTATGGGATTTCACACCAGAGTGGATTGAGCTAGATGGCTTTAGGCACTGGCAGGGCTGGGATAGGTATGAAGTAGGGGAAGCAGATGAGCTAGCCCTAAGGGCAATTGAGGTAGTTGGGCCTTATCCAAGGCCCTACAGGCCTAGGAGGAAGACGAAGCGCCTTGAGGATATGATAATGAAATACCTAAGTCGGGATACCTAGGTCGGAAGTAGGTATATCTAGCTGGCGTGGGTAGGTGAGCTAGGGCAGATCATGGGCGAGGTCGTGCTCAAGAGGGAGGCAGTAGAGGAATACCTATCTAGGCTCCTAGGTCGTGATGCTAAGGTAATCAAGGTAGGGGAGCTTGGCCGTGAGCTTAGGCCAGCTGAGGAAGAGCTAAAAGGATTTGGGTATGGCAAGCCGTATTTGATAGTAGCATTAGTTAGTGGTGAGGAAAGAGAGTTCGTGCTTGAAACTGTGAGGCCAGGCCAATTCGGCCATGAGTATCGGTCAGATAGGGCTGCCATCCTGCTCTGGCAGTACGAGGCCTTCAATAAGCTACCGAAGCACGTGAGGGCCATAGATGTAGGGGCCTTCACAAGGGAAGGCAGGCTTAAGTCCCTAAGGGATTGTGGGGAATTCTTCCTGCTTGTGGAGAAGGCAGAAGGCATCCTTTATCACGTTGATCTAGATGGGATACTTAAGGAGAAAGCCCTAACCGACCTAGACAAGCGTAGGTGCATGGCTCTAGCCGACTACCTTGCAGAAATACATTCTGTCAAGCTGGATGAGCCAGGCCTGTATGTAAGGCGCATAAGGGATCTAGTAGGGCATGGCGAGTGCATAATGGGCCTCATAGATAGCTACCCACCTGGCCTAGAATATGCACCAGAGGAGTTCTTCAAGCACCTAGAGCACTTATGCATAGAGTGGAGGTGGAGGCTAAAGAAGAAGGCCCACCGACTAAGCCAGGTGCATGGGGATTTCCACCCCTGGAACATAGTGTTCATGCCAGGTAGCACGGACTTCAAGCTATTAGATAGGAGCAGGGGGGATTGGGGGGAGCCAGCTGACGACCTAACTGCCCTCACCATAAATTACATATTCTACTCCATCCGTGCCTATGGCCGCCTAGCTGGGCCATTTGAGGAGCTCTTCAGGGCCTTCTGGGATCGCTACCTAGAGAGGACGGGTGATGAAGAGGTCCTTGAGGTCGTGCAGCCATTTTACGCATGGAGGGGGCTTGTCGTCGCAAGCCCAATTTGGTACCCAACCCTACCCACTGAGGTGCGCATGAAGCTGCTTAGGTTTGTGCTGAGGGTGCTTGAAGTAGAGAGGTTTGAGCTAGAGGCCGTGAATAGCTACATACTTGGCTGAGGGGGCAGTAGGCCTAGCCCTATCAGGAGGCCCGATGCAGAAAGGAGGGCAAGCGTTATAGCTACCATGCCTAGGGCTGATCCCCAGAGGAGCTTGACCCGCTTGCCTCTGGCCCTTAAGTATGTAGGTAAGATCCCCTTTTGGGCTGCTACAAATAGGCTCATGCAGCTTATGTAGCCAGTAATGGCCATGAGCATGACAGCTACCCCAAGCAAGGGCCAGTAAAGGCCGTAAGCGCCTATTAGCTTTAGGCTAGCTGCTGTGAGGGCCAAGGAGGCCGTGATAACCAATACCGCTATCAAGGCCTTATCTAACATGCCATAGCCTTGCCTGCTAAAGGAGCTCACGTAGAGGCGGATGAGCAGGAGGGCCGTAGTAGCTAGTGCGATATCAAGGGCGGTTAAGAAGGACGATATAGCATGGGCTAGCCATGATCCCTGAGCCAGGTCCACAGCGAGGAGGCCGAGGGTATGCATTAGGTCGCCAAGGCCAGCTAGTAGGAAGGCAGGGCCTGGCTTGAGGAGGCCCTCTGCACTAGCCCTAGCGGATAGGAGGGCAAAGCCAAGGCTTAGTATGATGGCCTCATAAGCAAGACCAAGGCCGTAGACCAGGAGCCTCAAGGGCAGAGGCCCCCTCGCACGCCTGGCCCACTAGCTAATGATCTTATAAACCTAGCGACCAGCCAATTGGTCGGAGGCCAAGATGAAGGGCCGAAGGGGCTGGGCCATCTGGATAACTGGCCTACCATCAAGTGGTAAGTCAACTATTGCCCACCTCCTCGTGGAGAAGCTATCTAACATGGGGATCAAGGTCCAGGTGCTTGAGTCAGATGAGCTTAGGCGTGTGCTAACCCCAAGGCCAAAGTACACGGAGGAGGAAAGGAATTGGTTTTACAATGTAATGGCCTGGATAGGCTGGCTACTGGTAAGAAATGGTGTTAACGTCATATTTGATGCTACGGCGAATAGGAGGGCCTATAGGGAGAGGGCTAGGCGCCTCATAGGGGCTGATAGGTTCATGGAGGTATACGTTAGGTGCCCAATTAGGGTATGCATGGAGAGGGATGTGAAGGGCATTTACAAGCTGGCCCTAGAGGGGAAGGCAAGCACCGTCCCAGGGCTACAGGTGCCCTATGAAGAGCCAGTTAAGCCAGATGTAGTAGTTGATACAGATAGGATGTCGCCTGAGGAGTGTGCTGATGTGATCTTAAGGCATATCCTTAAGCGGTTCTACCGTGGGGCCAGCGAGGCCCTAGGACGTGATGAGGTCGGTGGGCGATGAGGGAGGGGCGCAGG
>Ga0190311_1000240_pt1 | contig 19571 bp, 34 predicted proteins | sample 48700789_MG_FD_165037 | JGI IMG/M metagenome (GOLD analysis project Ga0190311, IMG submission 165037) | Hydrothermal vent sediment bacterial communities from Southern Trench, Guaymas Basin, Mexico - 4870-07-8-9_MG | ecosystem: Environmental > Aquatic > Marine > Hydrothermal vents > Sediment ...
ATTATACCTATATTTAAGGATTAATCCCACTTTACTTGTATTTTTTTAAGATCCAGTCCAGGTCTCTCTTATCGATTCTAAATCGCCTACAAATAAACATACGTAGATCCTTCTTATTATTTATTCCTTTCATTCTAGCTTCTCTCATGAGCCTCAACAACTTCTTCTCAAATATATCCATGCTAACCACCTCTTATAAACAGATAAAATGCCAATCCTATACCTATTCCTACAATAAGTCCTAATATGACTAGGATGCTTTGTGAAAATGATGCTACTATTACAAGCCCCATGACAACCATCGGTATCCATAATGCCTTTGGTAGTCCAGTAGCCCACACAAGTCCTGTTATGAAGAAAAATCCAAGAATGTAAAGTATGATAACGTTTCCTCCAAACATGTAGCTTAGCTTATCTATGAATTGAGAGGTAAAGCTTGTCATTGGAGATGAAAAACCTATACTCGAGGCTAATAAAACTCCTGCTAACACCAACTTACCAAGCTGTCTTGTATTCATTCTACCACCGATATTACAACCAATAGTGTCAAGACGTTCAAAAATGCCATTATAACCATTGATATTTCAGTTGGAAGCCCTGCCCCCGAAATAATTTCTGTAGGTAATACGAAAAAGTTTACTGCAAGTAATATTACAGACATCTTGATAAACAACCACAAGGTATTTCCTATGCTACCGCTACCTAATACAAATGATGATATTATTGCTACCCCTAAAACACCACTGAAAATACCTATAAGAGTTTTTGTACTTGTTCCTAAATTTTCCAGTAAGGCATCAATCGTCAAGCCGTTTTGGCTAATCTCCGTCAAGAGGTCAAAACCTACTGGATGGTAGCCGAGCAGGTAAAATACTAAACTTATTCCAAAAATCAACGAAATGTAAAGATATATGTTCATTTAAATCACCATCTTCAATACTATCAAGAGCACTATGCTAATTAATATAACTTCTCCGAGCGTATAAATTCCTAAAAAGTATCCCAACGCAGTCATTACGAAAATTAGGCTTAAGCTTGCTACTCCTAAAAATCTATACGAAACCGATAATATGGCAAGCGTTAATATTAACCATATAAACATCCACAAGCTTCTACCAGTCTCATCTATGTTAATGTCTAACCAACCACTGCCACGTGTAATATATTCAAAATTAAATTCTCTCGTAACTTCCGTTCCGTTCTCATATCTCGTCACGTATAACTCAACATCATATCTCTTTGACGGCTTCGATAGGTTAAAGTAAAATTCACAAGAGTGACTATTTGAACACGTGTCGGTATATGTTGTATTTGAATAATTAAACCCAATTTCCGTCACCTTTATGTATGAAGAAACCATATTGCTTGACGTCTCCGTCACGTTAACGTATACCATAGTTCCAGCTTCCTGAAATATACCTTCAGTCCTTGTAATTTCTATTCCATACACCGGATTGTATTGATTTATGTCAAGCTCTTCAACATTACCTGTCAAGTGAATTTCAGAAACTCTTGTTGATATGTCCGGCTCGAACGTTGCCGTTAGGTTTCCATAACCGCTCGCATATACTAACAATTGATAGGTTACGAGAGGATCAACCCACATCGTAACCTTTCCAGCAGTATCCGTCAATCCAATCTCTACCGGTCTGTAATCTCCGTTTATGAACTTCTCAATCGTTACGAAAGCGTTAGTAATTGGAGAACCGATGAAGTCCTTCACATAGAACGTGTAAGTAATTCCTTTAGTCAATTCAAGCATGTATGCGTTGAATGTATAATCCTCAAGTTCGGATATGTTGTAGTGATAAACTCTTCTATAATAGTCATCATTACTATCTCCATCATCATATATTAAAGTTATTATGTCATTCGTGAAGTGAACGTCTGTAACATTTAGATATGAAACTCCATCTTCATTGTAGATTTCGTAAATGTCTCCTGTTGAATCCGAGCTAGACCACGCGTGAAAATGAATCTTTATCCTACCATCATATTCACTCTCCGTGTTATTTATTGTGAATGATTTTGTTTGAGTAACACCGTTAGTTTCACTATTTGAATAGACGGTATCCCAGCTATCTGTTATAGTGTTATATGCAGTAATACCAATCTCCATCCCATCAGTATTTAACTTGATTTTCATATTATTTACTTCTCCAGGTTTTAAAGCAACGTAACAATAAACATCAGTAGAAGCTCCACTACCACTATAATAAAGATGTCCATACGTATCTGTGTCCATATCACAGACATATTGTAAGTTTGAAACGTCCATTCCAGAATTGTTGTAAGAATCAAACGATTCACCCCATGCGAACTTGTATTCGTTAATTCCATCGGTCATCGTCAATAAGATAGGTTTTCTAACCAATTGGGCAGACTGCTCGTCGTAGACATGAGATATTATATTTCCGTATTGGATTGTAAATTCGGAAGTCTCTTCCCATTCGTTAGAGCCTGAAATTAACTTGATAGTTACGTTGTGGTCATGAACTGAAGTATCCCAAGTGTAATCTATGCTCCGCTCGTCGTTGTTTGCATAGTTAGTTATATTTTCTACCAGCGATCCGTCTGCATATACTAAGGCATTAAACGTTCCGCTATATCCTTCTACTCCAGCAGTAAAGTTTATTGGAATTGATAAGTTATTGAATAAAGTTACGTAATAACCAGTCGGTGATGTTATGTTAATATTAGGAGATATTGTAAAGGTTATATTTTCCTCACTTTGTTTAGCAATTGTTTGATAGTTATCATCAGCTTCTATCCTTATAGTATTATTTCCTAATGAAAGAGTACTCTCATCAATTTGTATATTTACCTCAGTATTATTTTGATAACTTGTATTATTATAAATTAGAGTACCTCCAGAATAAGCACGAACTATGAAAGTGGATGATTGGTCGTCCACTACATTAAATGTAAGATTAATAAGTAATGTATTATAATCTTCTCCATTAATTGGAGAAGACACGTTGATTTCTGGTGGATTGTTTTCTACTGAGAAATAAACCTCTTCCTCTGCTGTTTGTGGAGTGCTCGAATCCGTGTCGTTAGCCCATACCTTAACATAATAACTTCCAGTCGATGTTATGTAAGAACTCAAATCAATACCTACATCAGTCCCATTATTATAACTTGAATTATCGTAAAGTAATGTATCATTCAGCCAAGCCTTAACGTGAAAGGTTGTTGAACTATCATCGGTTACTGAGAAGTTTAGGTTTAACTGCGTCGTGTAATATGTTGTATTTTCAGGAGATGTAATGGTTATTGTTGGTGGTTGGTTTGGTAATTCTTCACTTCCTATGGTTATGGTTGGTTCTGGGTCGGTATATTTTCTCATTATGAAGTCATCAATATAGACAGTTCCTGAAGTGTCCCAGCCTACATAAATATGTTCAAAGTCCAAGTGAACATCCCCACCTAAAGAGGTTGTTGAGCTTTCTACTAGGCTTCCATCAACATAACCTCTTATATCACCATTTCTTATATAGAGTTCTACTTTGTGCCAAGAATTGTCTGCTGGTATATCTCCTCCACTTATAACAATTTGAGCAACTGAAGTCCCATTAGTTATTCTTCCAAAACCAAGCTTGAAATTATCTGAAGATGTTAAGGTAGAAGGTATTTTAACCCAAGAGGTTCTTAAGTAGCCGACTGATGTAGTTACAGGATAATTTGAACCAAAAAAATAGATAGTTTTAGCATATGTTTGTCCGCTTGCTCCAACTACTTTTGCAGATTTTGTCCCTTCGTGAGCTGTATCTATACTTGCTTTAACATATTTATCTGTGGCACTATATTCATATGTCCACCCATTTTCATCAATATTATCTCCATTATTAAAACTCTCAAAAGATTCAACCCAAGAAAAAGTATTTGTTTTATTACTCTCGCTCGTAGCATTTTCATTGCCATAGTACATATAAATCGTTTTCGTGGAGCTTGCTGGTATGCTTGGAACTTTAACCCATATCGTAGCTTCTTGACCTGAAGAATCCCAATCTTCAATCCAGTAACTTAATTCCGTAGTATCGTCGCTATCAACAAACCTTATATCGCTTCCGTCGGAATTAGCCTTGCTAAAATCGAAGTTTGACGAATCCAATTCTACCTTTTTTTGATAATCAGTCAAAGTATTGCTATTGCCTGTATTATCTATCGTGACTGGTCTTCTATATTGCCAATTATCATCCCACCAAGCAAGTGAAACAGATGAGAAGAGAGGTATGACTAAAAGAAATATACTAACGATTAACCAAGCTCGGGGTATCCTGCTCACAATAATCGAAATCACCTCTTATAGTTCACTTCTTGTGCTTTACTTTATGACGCTTTCCTCTTATGTAAACCTTGACGTGACCTGGTGTCTCCTCGAAAACCCCGTGAATGTGCCCGTATGCCGTCCATTTCCTATATGCTTCCTTCGACTTGAAATGCATTACCTTTTTCTTTCTTCCCATATTACCACCTCTTTTTCTTTTTACCTAATCCAAATGGGGCAATATCACCAACATTAGCCCATGATGGAGCAGTTGCTCTAATGCCTTGAACATGTTTGCGAGCAAATCTTGAGACAGATGTTACTTTAGATAAACGCCTTCTTGTTCTTGTAATTGGGTTGTTTTCTCTTCGATATTTTTTATATCTTGATCTTAGTCTTTCTAATTGCTTATATTTCTTGTATAATTTTCTTTCCATTTCCATTTTATTTGCAACTTTCTCCCTTGTTCTTTCTAACTTCTCTATTTTTGATTTTATTCTTTCCTTTCTCTTCTCTTCTAATCTTACTTTTAATTCACCAAATTTACTTTTTATGCCTCCTAATTTTTCTTTTATATTCATATTCATTACCACCTCCTGGAAGATACGCTAGTATAAATAATAGGAATATTATTAACCAAATGAATGGTATTAATTGTAAAAATGATGCTGAAAACGGATCCATTATTGGAACGATGGAGTCGATTCGATCTTGTATTGTTGGATAGAGTGCCACAAATAAAAACAATCCAACAATCAAGCCAACAAAATTAGCCAGCGAATTTCCTTTCATTTTATCACCTTACAAATAATCTTTTCAAGCTTACTGCCGACCTTGCTTTTACTTTCTTATTCATTAGCTCTCTCGTTGGCATACCAGCATAATAATGACGTTTCATTTTTGCTGTAATTCTCTTTGGTGGCGTAGCCTTCCCGAATAAAAACTTCGAAACTGATGCTGATATTATATCTGGTAAGTATTTTTCTTTCTTCTTTCTCTTTATCTTGATTTTTGGCAATGATAACGACTTTCTTAGCTTCTTGACATTACTTTCGCCTTTACCTTGTTTTTTAATTAATACTCTTGGTGGTGATAATCTTGGCTTAAATCTTGTGAACTCACTACTTATAGGTTTCTCTAATCTCATATTTAAAATTTGCTTCTGTTTTAATTTAACTCTAGTAAGCATTCCTTGACGCTGGGTTATTTTTTGTATTTCTTTCTGAATTTGCTTACCTTTTTCCTTTATCTTAGTGCCGTGACGAGTCTTGATTATGAAATGTGTTCTTTGCTCCTGAACCTGTTTAACAGATTCTTCTAATCCTTGCTCTACACCCTGCTTTAACGATCCTTTAGTAGAAATTGTAACTTTCTCTTTAGGTCTTATGACATTTCCTTGTTTTTCACTCTTTATGATTTCAACATTACCTACTTTCTTATTAACATTTAATCCAGCCATACCAATAGTTGGTGAAGTTTTCCCAAGCTTGCTAATACCAGTCGAGATCTTCTTTACTTTAATATCCTTGATAGATATTAATGGCTTTGATGATGACATGATTTCTCCTTTTTCAGGTACCATTGCTTTCATCAATCCCGATGAAGTTTCTACTGGTCTTGAAACTTCGGTCTTACCTTTCAGCCAATTCATTTTACCAGACGGAACTTTCCCACCTGGCTGCCAGAGGTAGTTGTTCGGTTTGACGTGGAGATATGGAGGCTTTATCTCTTCTGGGACTTTCGTCGGAACTTCTAATACAAAGGTCTTTCCGAATACTTTTTTACCAGGTATTCGTGATTGAAACTCTTTCAATCCTTTTAATGTTTGATGATGAAATTCACTGCTTGCAGTTTCAACCAATATGTTTCTAGCATGTGCCTTCAAAATATCTTCTTGTAATGATTTAGGTAAGCCTGCTATTTCACGTTCTAAAGTAATACCAGGCAGTTGTTTTTGAACAGCATAAGTTCCTCCTGGAGTTTTAGGTTCTTTAATCAATGTGACATGCTCACCGGTCTTTATTTTTAGTGGTTCAACTTCCAAGCTTTTGAAAGGAGTTGATGTTTTTGTTGGTGAGCCACCGACAAGATATTCACTTTTCGTATAAACTTTTAAATTATAAGGTTCAATTTTAGGAGGTCGTGTTGAAATGTATTGCTCAGGAACTTTAAACTCAACAAATTTTGGCTTCACTTCTCCATATCCCCACTTTATCACGGAACCTCGAGCTACTAATCGCTCGCCTTTACCAACATAAACATAAGGTTCAAACGATTTCAATTCACCACTTGGTGTAACTTTCAATTCGCCATATTCGGTAGGAACGTTAAATGTTCTTTTAACATTAAATCCAGTCTCAAAACCACGAGAAAAAGCACCAGTCAAAAATATATCTTTAGTAATTTGCCCACCAATAATTTCGGTTATATCCTTATCAGAATATCCTGCAGCTTTTAATTCTTTATATTGTGTATATCTAAGTGGTGTTTCAATTCCAGCCAATGTAGCCCATGGTATCGATTTGGCTAATGTTGGGTGTTTTGAAAGAAACGAGGAAATCTTTGTTACAGCCCTAGCTCCTTTTTCTGTTGATGTAACAATGCGCCCTAATCCTCCGACTAATGGTCTGGTTGCACTTCCTAATAAAAAGTATGATCCTATTTCTGATCCAGGTTGTTCGACCATAGATTTTACAATATATCCTGCTCTTCCTTTCATTTCAGGTTTCCACATCGTAATATCAGAAATTATCGGAATATTTATTTTATGTTTAGCTTCGATATTTTTTGGAAACATTTGTTGTATTTGTTCAACTACAACTTCTTTTGGTGTTTCTGTTTTTAATAAATATGAAGAAGGATAACTAAATAAATATTTATCCCAACTACCAGAAAATAAAGTATGAACATGTAAACCTATCTTTTCAATTGGTGTTGAACGTTCATATATTTGTTCAGCTAGTTCTCTCTCTGCTTTTTCTTTTTGCTTTTCTACTAAAACATCATATGGAGTTACTTCAAGCTGGGCTGCTAAAGAAGGATATGTTTCGAATTTTACTATTTTTCCTTCAGGTGTTTCTTCTATTGTTGGTGTAGCACCAGTTTGCTGTTTAATTTCTTCCAACCATTCTGGTCTGACTATTCTATTCCTTGACTCAATTGATGGTAATGTTCTAGAAGAAACTTTTGGATAAAATTCTTCAGCTCTTATATAGAATTTTTGTTTTTCTTCTGTTTTTGAAACAATTTTCCCACCAGATGGAGTCGAAACTATTTTTTTGCTTTTATCAAAAGGATTTTCTGTTTCACCGGTCTGTAAATATTTACGAGATTCTTCTATTGATCGTATTACCTTACTTCCACCATGATGATGCCTTCCTGGATGATATTCTTTTACATATTCTTTTTCGGTAATCACCCCTTTTGGAGTAGAAACATATTGTTCATTTTGTTTCTCTTTATGTTCTTCTTTAGGTTTAGTCGAAGAAATTGGCTTATTGGGTCGAAAAGGATTAGGTTGTAGTTGTGACTTCTCAAACGGATTATATTCCATGATTACTTTAGCCAATAACCTATATTTAAAACTATCGGAATATGGAATGAAATAGAAAAATGACTAAATACTCATTATCAATCGTTCAAAATCAGGTCAGCATCTGACTCATTTACCTTCTTCTCCTTCTTCGATGCGTTTTTCTTTTCCTTCGATGAGTTGTTCTCTTTCTTCTATGAGTTCTTTTTCTTCGTGCCATGATTTCTTTGTTGTTTAGTTATATTTAAAGATTAATCCTACTTATCTTCTTTTTCAATTATTTTTTCTGGTAATCTGATTTCCATTTGTATTGGTCGTTTCTTCATTATGTAGCCGAATAAAATTTCAAATTTCTCAAGTGCTATATCTTTTTGTATTTGTAATCTGAGATCAATTGTTTTTGGATAATTCTCATATTGTTTTTTAATTTTTTCTTCTATTTGCTTTACAGCTTCATTATATTCTTCTACATCTTTAATTGCTCTCATTCCTTTCAATATGCCTTCAAGAATTCTCACAAGATTTACGATTTGTTGTGGACTATTTGAATTCCAAATGATATTCAAGATTAAATTCATTAAGATTGCTTCCTCGTTAAAGTCGGTAAACGTTGCCTGTTTTAATTCTTCCATTTCATATATTTTCATTTTCATTCACCTTCATAGTTCTTAATTTATCATTAACTCTATGTGCGATTATTCGTGCCATACTATAGGTAATTCCATATTTATATCGAACATCATCAACGCTAACATAATATCGTTTAAGTCTATTTGAATAAGTAATTAATTCCTTATTTTCTAAAATATCATTAATAATTTCATCTGGAGTCATTACACCTTTATCTTCCAATCCTTTTATCGATGCTCTTATTTTTTTCTTGAATTCGTGCATTTTTTCCTCATAAGCATTCAATAATTCTTTATTCTCAGGTATTGACATGATAATGGGATTTACTTTAACTATTTCGCCTCTATCATTAAATGCTGTTGGTGTGTAACGATAAAATTGCTGGCGAAACTCTGACCAATATAGTCTATAAAGCCACAATTCAACACTTAATTCTCCATTCTCTTCTACTACTTTATTACACTCTCCAAGAATATTTGTGAATGTTCTAATATCCTTATCAATCGCAGCTAATGTAGGAGTTATGAAGATAGCAAGTGATCTCAATTCTCTCCACGTAATAATGGCATCTCTAATTGCTTTATTAACCATACTCATCCATTGCTTAGCATTAACTAGAATACCTGCTTCATCTACTACCACAACCTGACCTATCCTACCCTTTTTCTCTACTATTTCCATTGCTTTTACGAAATCTTGTGGAGTGAAAACTATCTTATCCATTCCTTTAGTCCCTTTGCGAAAATCCTTATCAAGAATCTCAGCAATGCGTATAGCCGAATAGGACTTTCCCACGCCAAACTTTAGGTGAGGCGAGCCTTTTATGACCATTATTAAACCTACTCTTAATCGTCTAAAATAATAATCGAAAAATCGCCTAATAAAATCTGACTCATTTTTAAACTTAATCAATTCACGTCACCTTCACATCAAGTTCATTCAACTACATATACATAGTATTATATTATTAGTGTAAGAAAACTATAAAATTTACTTAAAATGCCCTATATTTCACTTTTCTTACAAAAGGTGAAATCTTTAAATATTTTTTGGATAAAGAATGTATTATGCCAAGATATTACATCCCTAAGGAATATTTTAAGATAGTTCCGAAAGAGAAGATAGACAAGTACCTAGAAGCGACTGATGATGAAGAGTTTAAGACATTGCTTAAATTAGTCTGGCTTACAGGGGCGAGATTGACTGAAATAATCGAACTGAAATATGACAACTTTACCATAACCAGGGATGGTGTTATAATAAACATAAAAGCTAAGAAACACGGAAAGGTAGGATATCCATCATTTTCATTTGAAGATCCGTATGTTAGAGATGTCTTGAATTTCATCGAAAAGAGAAAGGAATTTGACAGGATATTTAGAAGGGGTAAGAGGAGGTATCAGCAGATTCTTCTTGACTTGAATAAAAAAATATATGGAGACAATACTAAAGAATACATAACCTTTCACTACCTCAGGCATAGTAGGATAACGTTTTTAGCGAGGAAGTTAGGTGCTTTACCGGAAGAACTGAAGGGTTGGACTGGTCATCGATCCACAGCATTCGAAGAATACTTCGCTCCTAGAAGAGTAGCAAGGTTTAGGGGTAAGATAAGATAATAGTTAGGGTGACATAGTGGACATAGTGACATAGCTATAGAGAAGCACTCAACTATCTACGGGAGAGGGCGTCATAGTAGACATAGATAGACATAGTATAAATAAATAAATAATAAATAAATTAAAGAATATAAGTATTAGAGGGCTTTTTGTGTGCTTTCTTTGTCTAAAATCTATGTACACTATGTCTACTTAGTCCCTACATACATACATACTGAAAAATATATTTTTAAACTCCGAAATCTTTAAATACTACTTACATACATAATAGATATAGGTGGTTTGATGATAGAGGTTGTTAGAGATTTTGATACAGAAATTAAAAATATTGAAACTTTCATTAACCTATCGAAATTTGTTGATTTGAGAAAAATCATAGAAATAAAAAAGGAATCTGAATTTACATATGAAATTTTGGAGTTGTTGGATATTAAAAAAGTAAAGACAGAAGTTCGATTCAAAGATGAGGAAGGGCATATTGATATAGATTACTCATCTTTATTAGCTGTTGTTAAAGTAGTTAATATTGATTTAAGAAGAAACAGACGTATTATCTTTCGGATGGATTTAATTCCTATATTACCTGATGGAACTAGTAGCTTTCTCGCTACGGAGGCAAGTAATTATGATGGCTTTGATTTTGTAGAAAAATGAGGTGGTGAAGGTGTTGTTGAAATGCAAACGATGTGGATATGTGTGGGACTATAAGGGTAAATCAAAATATTACACATCTTGTCCACGTTGTAAAACAAGTGTTAGGATTAAGCCGATAGAAGAATAAATCGGTGGTGTTTAATGGACTTAAAGGAGACTTTTAAAGATTATGATATATTACCATCAGATGTTTCTTTTTGTGAAAAGCTTAAGTCAGAAGGCTATATTAAGTACGAACACAATCCAGATGAAGGAAGAATAATATCAATAACATTCTCTCCAGAGTTTTGTAATATAAGGTTCGAAAGAACTCCTTTAAATGGTAGGATATTCTTTAGTGACTTATATGCATTCTTCGACGCATTCCCTAAATTATTTGAGGAGGTAACAAAAAGAACCTATATCTACGAGCCTAAGAAATATCTTATAGAGTATGGCTATATTAATATATCTGGATTTAAAAATCGGGCTATATTTCATTTTGATTTACAGACTAAAAAATTATTTGTCTATCTAGTTGATTGGGATTCTAAGACGACTGATAAGGTATTCTTTAGATTATTGAAAAAAATAAACAGGAATTTTGAATATTTAAAAAGTATAAAAAATCTTCTTGTTTTGAGTGATGATATTTCTTTGAGATTTGAGGAGGATACGTGGAAAAACATATTTTCTATTATTATCGAAAAGTTAAAGGAGCGATTTTGGCTTATTGATGAAAACGACTATTACTTTCTTGCGAGTTTCATTTCCCTATCTTACTTTCAAGAAATCTTAGAAACCGTTCCTTATATCTTCATTGGTGGTGAAATGGGATCTGGAAAATCTCGTGTCTTAGAAGCTCTTGGAGATATGTGTTATCGTGGTAGCTTTACATCTAATATAAGCGTGGCAGTCATAGCTCGCGAATTAGATTGGCATAAGACCACACTTCTCTATGATGAAATTGCCAAGGATGAAGAGAAAGTTACTCCAGAAGAACGAGAGATTTTCGCTTTATTAAGGGCTGGTATCCGTCGTGGTATGTATTATAAGCGAATGAAAAATGATGAAGTAATCGGTATGTATGACGCTTTCGGGTTAAAGGCATTTTCAACAAATCGAGAACTCCCATCTGACATTAAGAATCGATGTTTAATAATAACGATGTTTAAGAATCCAAGATTTAAACCGAAACTTGATATTGATGTTGAGTTCATTAATGCGGTTCTTTCTGAATATAGAATATATATCCTAATTAACAATTTAATCGATGATTTGAAAAGGAAAGTAGAAGATATGATAAAAAACCTAATAGATGCTGGGATAGACGGACGAACTTCTGAAATTCTCTCACCTTTACTATTTTTCTGTCCTAAAGATATGATACCAAAAAACATTAAGGACAAGATCTCTGAGCGAATAAGTGAGGAGAGATTTACGGAGACATATTATGTCTATCTCGCATTGAAGAAGTCTTTAAGTGATGAGATTGGCGAACTTAACTTTGATAATTGGAAAAAAGATGTAGAGATTAGGTTTAATGATGTATTTATTAACTTTTGTGAGTATTCTGGTATGGAAAACTGGGATAGGCTTTCTGAGAGAGATAAAAGAAGCATTACTATTCGCATAGGTCTAATATTGAAAAACAAATTTGATTTCGAAACGTATAGAAAGGGTAAGGATAAGGAGCGATTTATTAAAGTCAATCCTTTAAAATTCCTTAGCTTTGTTCATCGTTATGAAGAAGATATTGAAATTGGTGATTATACTCTTTATTCGTTTTTTGATGAATTGAAAAAATTGAGGTAACGAAAATGCACAAAAAAACCATTTTAGATGAGTTCGAAGACAATACACCATTGTCGATAATTTGGATAAGTTGTTTAGAACGGCCACGATTCTTAAAGGACGTTGCTCTTATTTGGAAATATAAGGGAGTTGTAATAATGTATAAGAAGGACTACATTGGTTGGTTATTAAACAACAATTTCGTTAAAAGAGTTAATCGGCGTTATTTCTCTATCCTTGATGGATGGTTTGATAATTTGGAGTCTTCCCTTGATTTTGTTAAGTTGATCAAGAAGGACAAGGATACTTGGAAACTCATCCTTGAGAGTGAAGATGTTAGATCAACATTTTTCAAGTCAACCGCATTGTTCAAGTTATTAGAGGAAGACTCTTCGATAGCAAAGAAGACCTGGTCTATTATCCCGATCATAGTAATAAGATTGATGATACTCCTTGACTTTTTCAAGGACTACATCAAGAAGTTGAGAATTGAAAAGAAGACAAATGATCTTACTATATTACTATACTCATTCTTTGGGTCTATATTAGGAATAACACAATTAGATACTGAGAAATACATAAACGAAATTGGAATAGATAGACTACTTTCTTTAGTGGATAAAATATCAAAAACAATACAATCTACTGAGTTTTATGGAAATGAAATAAATAGATTAATGAAATTCAAGCCTTTCATAGATTATGTTGCTAAGTTTAACCCGAGGTGATGCCCGTGTTTGAAGTTCGGATGAAAGATGGATCGAAATGGAGAGCCAAGAAAATCTATTTCGCAACTGGCTTGTTGTGGATGGAAAGACCGCAGAGATTTAACTTCGGAACGGGAAAGTGGACTGAACCTGAACTAGGAGATACTGGAGTTCCAATGGACGACGTGCTAAAAGTCTTGAAGATTTAAGTGGTGGAAATGAATGAATATGAACAGAAGGTAAATAATATAATAAGAGAATGTATGGCTGACATGCGAAAATTCAGAAAAATAAGTAGAATGTACGAGATAATATCGATATTGAACGATGTGGAAAGGGCTAGATACATTCACTTGAAAAAGGCTTTAGGTAGCTGGATTCAATACACCCTAGTGGACTTAGAGTATTATGGACTAGTAGAACAGGATGAAGATGGGTTTTACAGAGTCACAGAACTAGGCAAGTATTACATTCATTTCGTACCTAAGAAAATTCTCTACTTCGTCAATTTCGAAAGAATTCGTAAGGCTAAAGAGATAATAAACGAAATTAAAAACTATAATGGATGGACTAGAAAATGTTCGTTTTGTGGTCGCTATGATAAAAACTATCTAGAGTTTAAGGTAGGTAAAAAGGATTATATAGTGTGTAGAAAGTGCCTACTAAGCCTAAAATCTGTAAAGAAGATTATGAGGTAATTTAAATGAAAGGAGGATATAATTCAATGGGTTTTATGAATTTTTTAGTAGTTTTTATTATAGGATCTATGATGTTTTTAGCTATCGTTAATAAACAGACAGGAGCATTTGATGATCTAGGTTATTCACCAATAATGGATATTAGTGTCTTGGCCTTCATATTAGGAATATTATTTTTATTTTTGATTGATTGGATTTATGAAAAGGTGAATAAGAAATGAAATGCCCTCGTTGTGGATCGGAAGATTTTATAATAGATGAAGGTATTGTAGTCTGTACAGCATGTTTGTATACTTTTAATCTATATAATAGTGAATAGAAATCTTTAAATATAAGTGATACCATAATAATATCAAGGTGATATGATATGAATGGAGTGAAAACAAAAACAATCAACGTAAAAATCCCAGCCGTCTATGATGAGATTATTTTTCAATTTATTAAGCTGGGATTGTTTGGCGATAGAAACGATTTCATCAACTACGCAATCAGAAAAACTTTAATTGAAATAACAGAAGAACAAGTTCGAAAACCATTAGAGGTGAAAAAGAAATGAAACTAAATGAAGAAAAAATAAAATCAACATTCACATTCACAACGATAACAGCATTAATGGGAGCCTTTTTTTATTTTGAGTTTGTAGCGCCAGAAACAATTGGAGCAGTGGTATCCCTTTCAGTATCAGCACTACTTTCAATATTAGCTATAATTTTATTTTTGTATTCAACACGAGGTGATGTCAAATGAAAAAATGGCTCGGAATTGATTGGATAACTGATGAAGACATACAAAGAATGCGTGAAAAGGAAGAAATGGAATGGAAAAGACAGCAATTTTGGAAGAAGTTGGGCATAGACTTCATCGGCTAAACCGAAACCGCAAATGGGTCTAGACCTCTTACCATCATTAGCATCGGAAAGAGGGCGCGGCTTCGGAAGTTCGAGGAGAGTGTTGGGATCGTCTCCCAACCCGACCCGCATCTCTCCGTTCCCCATGGGCGTGGGTAAATAGGGGAGAACCGGGTCGGAGCAGGAGGGAGTTCCGTCCTCGACCGCCCTTCCGAAAACATTTTTTGTTCACCTGCCTCGCTCAGCGACACCCGCGGCAGGCAGGTTTGCGGTTTCGGGGCTATGGGTGATGAAAGATGAAGGGATTTGAAGTTGTAATGGGAGACGATGTTGTAAATGCATTTTGGGTTTTTAATTGGGACAGCGGAGTATATGAGTTGTTGATTGAAAAAGACGGAAAGAGAGAAGTTTTATTCAGTGGAGATATTGAGTATCTAAAAGAGGTCTTAAAGGATGTTTTGAAAGAGATAGAAAGAAATTTGTGAATGAACTATGAAACTCCCTAAACAGCCCGCCACTGGCTGAGAAGCCTAGGCGTGTAATAAAATCGGCGGTGGTCTCCCATCTCGCGGAGAGCAGGAGATATGCTTGGAATGAAACCACCAAGCATCGCACCGCCGATGGCTGGGGGAGAAGTTAGGTGAATGGAAAATGAAACCCGAACCCCTTAAAGATAAAGTATGGAAAACGGATAGGTATCATAACGTAGATATGGGAAAGTCGAAAGATTTTGATATATTTCTTTTTAAAGATGTCAAATCCGCAGTTCAGGGACTGTTGGAGGAAATAAGCAGACTTGATTATGAAATGATGTTAGGTGATGAATGGAAAGAATTTGCCAGAACACAAGAATTCGCAGATTTTGTTTTCAGAATCAAACAAGCAGTTAGAAAATGGTTTGCCGATGTGGTGGTGGAAGATGAAAATCTCAATCAAAACCACAGAAAAAGGAATTGAAACTAACTTTTTATTAGAGGAAAAATCAACTACAACTGAACAGGTTGCTTTGGTTATCGCTGAATTAGAAAGAATAAAACTCGAGCTTATTAACCTTTTAGAAAATACTGCTAATTATCCGATAAAACTTACTAAAAAAGGTGATTGAGAAATGAAAATAACACCATTTGATATTGTATTAATAGCGGGATTTTTATTGTTTTTTGCGCTAATTGGAATGTGGACTATCGATATTAGTTTAAGTGCTATGATCAATGAACCATATTGTGATAAAGTTATATTAACTGATGGATTTTGGGGACGAGACCCTATGCAGATGTATCATATTGGATTATGGATTACAACAATTTCAGTATTTTCATTTTTCATGTTAGTTGTTTATGTTGTTTCGAGGTGGTGAATATTACTAAAAATAATAAAATAACCCTACCTATTCGGATGCCAAAAGATGAATATAAAATGTTGAAAGAATTAGCCAAGAAGAAAGGCTTTAGCATGAATATAGTGGTTAGAATAGCAGTTCAAAAATTCATAAGAGAACAAAATATAAAAGAAATAAGAGAAAAGTTAGCAGGCTAGCTGTATTGTAATGTTGGTGTATAAGTTTTAGTTTCAAGTAAACGCTCGTTTTCACAGAACTGATATAATGAAAAGAAGGAATATATTGCCTGAGACATTGTAAACTCTTTCTTCCATCTCTTTGGGTTAAATACGAAATAGTCTATCATTTCAACTAGTTCACTATATTCCTGTTTTAGTACTAGCTTTGGTCTAATTAGCATATACAATTCAAGTACTTTAGCCTTGAAAATGTTTATCCTATATTTATTAACCTTACCTACTGCCAAATAACTAAGTATATCTCCGTAAAGCTGCTTTATATCTAATATGGTCTCTAAAATCTCCATTGCTCGTCTTTCTTCTATATTTTCCCTTCTATCGAATTGTTGTACAGCTTTCATTTGAACCACCTATTGAAAAATTAACTTGTGGCTGCCCTATTTTAACACCTATTATAGATGCTTCATATACTTCTGCACATGGGCAGTTTTCTTTAACCCATTCCTGTATCCTAAACGCATTCTCCATTCCCATATTGTAGGCTATCATCATCGCTGAAATTGCTATTATTATAAAAGTAATTGCCTTAATTATTTCCATTAACTTTCCTCTCTCCATAGAGATCACTTTTTAATAGTTCTTTCTTTTCCTGCATTAGTCTAAACCTCAATGACTTCTCATCAATAACTCTAATGTAAACTATATTCTGCTTTCCTATTGCCATGTTACCAAATACCCTATCTTTCAAAACGATAAACTCAAAATCCTCGTTCACTATCTTTCCATGATAATATCTGCCGTCATTAGTTTTGACTTCTACTACCTTATCCTTAAATTCTTCTACCGGTTTCAGATGCCCATTTAACTCCATTTAACCACCTTTAGCAGCTTGAACCAATTGTAAAATCTTGGAAATGTTTATAAATCCTATTATATTTACAATAAGCACTATTCCTACCAAGAGCATTGCTATTATTATATATTGTAATAACTTCTTTTTCTGGAACTTCATAGCTTCTAATGATTTAGCTTCTGATTCTCTCTGTATCAACACATTAATTAATTTAGGATCTCTTATTCCATGAACTTCTACTTCTCTGGCAAGTTCAAGCGGTATTAAGTCATTTACATCAATGAAAATTGTAGGCAGTCCTGCTACGTAATAAAATTTCTTAGGATCAATTTCAATTGTTCCATCCTTACTTATTTTCACATCTCCATACTCACTATTATATACCTTATCATGCAATACTGGATAATCTATTTTATCAATCTTTATCGTTCCTGTGTCTATTCTTTTCACAAACCACCTTAAATGCTTGCCTAACCCTTTTAATACTACTAGTCCGTATCTATTATATCTTACTGCTTTATTCATTATTTTACCACGTATTATTGGATTTCCTGCTAACCACCCTATTACAAATCCCAATGGCATATATAGTGCCATGTACACTATTCCTAAAATCGCATTCATTCAATCACCTCGATTACATCCGCATAATCTTCGATAGCTTGCCTTATCTTTCTTTTTAATACATAATCAACAAAAGCAACGTCTCTTCTCATTACCTTCTTGGCAAACCAATCTAAGTATTTCCAATTCTCTCTTAAAAACATTATCCAAGCATCATTCAATACTATTGTAAGTGTGTAAGTATCATCGTCATTAGGCTCTAATTCCCAAGAGCTTATAATATCAATATCACCAATAACCTCGTATGCTGGATTGAATTTTGATCCTAACTTTTTCAGAATTTCTAGCCACTTGCTCTTAAATGTGTTTTTAAACTTTTCATTAAATTGTTTCAAGTCATTTATCATTTCTTCTTTATTTTTCTCTTCACTAGTTTTCTTCAAAAATCCTGTTTTTTTAAATCTTATTTTATATTTCATCTCCATTCTTAATCACCTAATTTTTCACCAAGTTTGCCCTTTAATGCTTCAAACCAGCCAGGCTCTTGTTCATCTTCTTCCATTCTTACTCTACCTCTCTTACCTCTCTCAATACTTGCTCTTAATAAAGGTTCTCCGCTTTGTAATAATCGTTCAACTCCTCCTATACTTCTCTGTAATAAAAGACGGCTTCTCAATTCATTTAACTTCTTGATTGCAAGTTCCTCCATTCCCATCTCTTCGAGAGTATTGATTATATCAAGATAATTAATGAGAATGTAAGCATATTCTTCATCAATGTTTGATAATACCAATTCCTTTAGAAACTTATCTATCAAGCTCTGTTTACTCTCTGGTGTTATCAGCCATATCTTATGCTCGAAGTCCGTCTCTATTGGAGGTACAGAACTTATCTTCTCTAATTCAGACCATTCATCATTTTCTTCTATAGTTTGATTTTTGACCTCTTCTTTTTTAGTCTCATCATTCACATCAGTCATGTCAATTCACCTATTTAGCTTTTTTTATCATTTTTCTTACTAGCTCCAGATAATAACAAATTACCTATACCAATTATGGTTAATAAAACAAATAATACAAATGCCTGTGTTGAACCAGGTGAGATAATAGTTATTGTTGGTATTCTTTCAAACGTCCAATCCATTGTAGTAACCAATCCATGCTGTATTATACACATTCCAAGTAATATTAATATAAATGAAGACCCAATCCTTGTTAATACATTCTTTGATACATAAGTTAATATAATAGCAATAGCTAACATGAAAGAAAATGAAAACAACTCATTTTGTGCTAATTGACATCTATTATTTTCGCAGCCAAACTCACAATAAATTGTTTGATTGATTTCATAATTCGTCGTTGAAGACCCTTCAGTTATGGTTGAATATCTCGTTACAAGAAGGTGATGATCATCTATACATTTTTGATCGGTAACTACTCCTCCCTCAGTAATATCAACATTGACAGCTAAGCCTAAATTAGAAACAGCCAAGATTCCAATAAAAAATATAAAAATAGCATAGTCCTTCAAATCATTCACCTCATGTCAATTACTAGCTATCTTATCTGAGGATGTACAAAATGACTCCTGCTATAATTACTATTGGAATGATGCTCCACATTGCTACACTAGCTGCATCCCAACCAGTTGTGTTTGCATTAAATACCTGTGGCATTACTACGCTGGACACTAGGACTATCATTATCACTAGTCCTACGAATGTTGTTATTATTGTGTTAAATCCTTTCATTGTCTGTCACCTTAATTACTCTAACATTATACCTATATTTAAGGATTAATCCCACTTTACTTGTATTTTTTTAAGATCCAGTCCAGGTCTCTCTTATCGATTCTAAATCGCCTACAAATAAACATACGTAGATCCTTCTTATTATTTATTCC
>Ga0190311_1000242_pt1 | contig 19511 bp, 23 predicted proteins | sample 48700789_MG_FD_165037 | JGI IMG/M metagenome (GOLD analysis project Ga0190311, IMG submission 165037) | Hydrothermal vent sediment bacterial communities from Southern Trench, Guaymas Basin, Mexico - 4870-07-8-9_MG | ecosystem: Environmental > Aquatic > Marine > Hydrothermal vents > Sediment ...
AGACTTAAGTTCTCCTTGTATAAGCTCTGTTAAGCGTGAACAACAACCTAATAGCTACGTAAACAACAGTAGGGGTTGATCCTTCCGAGCTCAACAACTTTATACTGAGCATTAAAGGCTGTTTATAATGTCATCTTCAGCCGCACATACTAGGGACTATCGTCTCTACTGTTTAGTGTTTAGGTGTATCCAGTAAGCTTATTGAGCTTCACACAAAGCTATATATGGGTAGGGATATGGCTAGAGTTGTTCGTGCTAGATACGAGAATGGTGTTCTGAAACCATTAGAAAAGCTGGATCTTAAAGAAGGCGAGGAAGTTATTGTGGTTCTAAAGAACTTTGCAGGCTTTAAGGAGGAGGTACCAAAGATTATTGTTAAGACTAGGGAAGATCCCGTTGAGAAATTAAGTAGTGAGAGAAGGTAGTTAGATGTTGAAGTCTATGGTCATAGATGTTAGTGTATTTGTAGACTACTTCATTGTCGTTGAGGGTAAGGAGAATAGGCATAAGATAGCGGTTGAGTTTCTAAATAAGCTATCAGATAGAGGTGCTATAATTTACGAACCATTTGTTTTCGAAGTTGAACTCTGCGCGATTCTGGTTAGATATATAGAGCCTAAGTATGTTACAGGAATTCTTAAAGTAATACTTAACCATGTAGCTATGATTAAAGAAGATGAGCTTCATTCAGAAGCTAAAGCCACAGCCCTAAAGACAGGTTGTAGAGCAATCGACGCTTACTACATAGCAACAGCTAAACTCGTCGATGCCATCTTAGTAACAAATGATAGTGTTATGAAAAGTAATGCTGATAAAGCAGGAGTAGAAGCCTACCATCTAGCTAAGGACTATGAGAAGCTACGTAAAATTCTAAGACAGGTATAACATGGAATAGAAAAACTTCATAAAGCAACATGTGCTAAGTAGAGACATACCTTAGTAAAAACATGGAGAACCTGCAGTCATATGTGGACTTAGCTAGGGCTATAAGAGCGCGAGTAGATGCTGATGAGGGAATGGAAAGGGTGTTACAAGAGGTTTATGGGTGTAGCAAAGATTTCTTTGTGGAGTTGGAAAATGTTGCAGTTGACTTAATAATGTGGTTGTAGATAAGCTATGGTGAGGGAGTAATTGTGGTAAGTAGTACTGTAAGGCTACGTATCTCTAGGAGAGTTCTCAAGAAGCTTCTCAGTACACCAAGTCCTAGACCATACATGGGTCTTGACAAGGTTTTAGAGAAGTACTCCGAGAAAGTAAAGGAGGATGCGCTAAAGGAGTTTCTTAGCGAGAGGAGGTAGATACAGTATCTACTACTAACGCTAGTATCGTGAATCACTAACTACATCTATGCTACTAGGAGGTGGATAATAGTGGCCGCTATTAGCGCCAGTAAGGTAATTGGGATAAAAGTAATCTAAAATGGAGTTCCGTCAGACAAGATAAGAGAAATAGAGACAACCAGCAAACGGACATGAATCAATAACCTTTCATATGGACCATCAAGTAATAGCTTCTACAGCTATACGCATTAATTATCGCCTTAGAAGACCCTTCATACCACTTTATATGAATTCTCACATACTGTTCCGACCTCTAAGCCTGTAATCTCTGTTCAAACCCTCGGCTGCATTAAACAATGAAAAATCTTCTTTACCCAGAAATTCCATATGAAATTTAAACGGTTACCCATATTACTACTTTCGGTTGCATGCAAGAACTTGTAATCCTAGTTAGCCCTCAGTAATATTTCCACTAAGCTTATTGCACTTCGCACGAAGTTATATGTGGATAGAGATATGGCCAGAATTGTTGACATTGTAGCGCATCGTTTGGGGATTCCGCCGGAGAAGCTTGAACGCGAAGCTGTAGAGATTTGGCTTAAACGTAGGCTTGCTCTTGTAGAGGCTGAGATAGCTGAGATACTCGCTAAATACAATGTTCGAAGTGCTGAAGAGTTGGAGGAGTATATACGTAGGGGTAAGGTTGCTGAGCACCCTGCATGGGAAGACTTGATAACGCTAGAAAGACTTCTCGAAGAAAAGAAAAAACTTAGTGAAGCTTTGAGGCTTTAAAGTTGAAAGAGGACATACTTGAGACCATATACAATTACCTTTCAACAATTGCTTTGAAGAAATATAGAGATTTCATACGTGAAGTTGCGAAAGCGGAATTACCTTCCGGAGTAGTAGTGAAGATACGTGTTGTTTTTATCGATAGTAGCTTCCTTGATATTTATTGGAGTTCTAGTGGACGTTATAGCTTACACTATGAGAGAAGGCATATTAATGGAACAGTTTATAGGCATGACAATGCACCACATAAAAAACATCAGCATGTAAGAACGTTTCCAAAACACTTTCATAGGGGTAGCGAAGACAGAATTGAGGAAAGCTATCTACCTGAAGATCCCATAGAGGCTGTTGAGTACTTCTTAAGATTTATACTTAACCTGGTACGTGCTAAGCAAAGAGCACGCTCTATAAGTAATCCATTTACTGTCACACAATACGCTTAGGAACACTATTGAAACAGTATTATGCGATTTATTTCTACGTAAACGATTGACTGAGTATGCTGGAAAACAAGCATAAAGCAATAAGGTTCGTCACAAAGATGTATGAAGGCGGATGTGGAGACGTTTTTCCAGAGAGAAACTCCTACGTAGGAAAGATAGAGGATAGGTAAGCATTGGAAACTCTAACATATTGCTTGATATATTTTTCTTGCATATTATTCTGGTTCTAAGCCTGCGATTCCGGAGAGTTCAAATCTCAGCCACGTACTATTTCTTTAACATCTTTAGCAACAGTGTCTCTAAGTTTATTTCTACCTTGATTTCTACGTCTCACCTAGTTTAATTAAATAAGTTGAAAGCTATACATGGTCTAATTATGCTTTGCCATGGTGGGTAATACATTTTATTAACAATTTGTAAAGGGTATCAGCGCTCCTTATATTGCTTTTTATTATACTACATAGTTCTTTTAAGCAATCAAGTGGTACACTAGAGTCTGGAAACTTCTCGAAGTATTCCATCCATTTGGAGTCCCTGCAGAATCTCAGTGCTTCATCTATCTTAGCCTTAAGATGTGCTTCTCTAACGTTGTAGCCCTGATATCTGTACTGTATTTCGCAGAGCTCGTGGAAGAGCACATAATCTTCATACTCTCTTAGCCTCTCAGATAGCCATATCTCGTTCAGCGGTATGCCTAGTTTGTTTGCTGCAGGAGGATAAATCACCTTGTCATGGTATACAACCTTATAACAGGCATTATAGTCTTCAATAATTTCGTGGGGAATATATCTAACTTTCCATCCAAACTTCTCGATTTCTTTTCTCACATTTGTAACCATGATGTGTAAAACCTCTCTATTAGCATAAAAATCCATAAAATACTGGTATTAATTTAAACTCCCCTTCATATGGTCTCATATATTTTCTTGCATACTTTAAGCTTTCTTAAGTATCAATTTACTATTTATAGTATTCTCGATATAACGTAATTAGGCTACTTAAACAAAGTAAGGTGATGCACATGATTACTATTAGGATGACCTCTCTTGATGACGTTAAGGGTATAGTTGATGTTCACTGCTCAGATGTTGTTAGGTGGGTTAAGCGTATTGATGGTGGAGAGGTTGAGGTTAAATATGAAGATCTCACTGTTGAAGAACGTTTTAGTCATGGAGGTCCGTGGATGAGCGTTGAAACATGCGCTATACATTTAAACTATCTTATTGTTCACGGCCAGTACCCTATTGTTGCAGAGCTGAATGGTAGAATTGTCGGTGAATTAGAGTTTTACATAGGCGAAGAAAGAAGCATCCTAGGTAAATGTGCGTTTATTGATGTAATTGAAGTACATAAGGACTATAGGCGTAAAGGTATTGGCCGCGCCCTAATAGGTAAAGCTTTTGAAATAGCTAAGAAGCATAATTGCAACACTATTGCAGTATGGCCTACTAAAGAAGCTGTAGAGTTCTATAGAAAATGCGGGATAAAGGAAGTAGCTTACAATATAGTGTATTTGGAATTTGACATTAGAAGAATAGGATTTAAGAAAACATGTTCTTACGATATTTCAGCTTTCCCTGAAAAATACAGTACAGTTAAGGAACTGGTTTTTGTATCTCCGCGAATACTATCGTCGTTCACCGCATGGCTTAAAAGCAGATGGAGTTATGCTATAGAAAAAACTAGGGCGATACGTAATGAGGGTTACGTTCCTAAGCTCCAAGCTGCTTACATAGTGGAGAACATATGGTCACATAGGGATGTAGCTAATTTACTACTTTGGTTAAGAAGCATTGAATATTTGCCTTTAACAATAAACGTTATCTTTAAGATAGCTGGGGATCTAGGCTTTAACAAGCTACGCTTATATGTAGATAAGAAAATTTATGAAAGATAATTGAAAAAATATGAGCCCAAAATACTTGGTTCCGAAGTAGTCTTAATGAGTAGAATTTAGGCTACACGGAATCTCAAAATACTCAATAGCTATGTGGAAGAGTGGGCATGTGAACCTAAGTTGTGGAGGTTATGTTTTAAGTAGTTTTTGCTTCCTAATAGCTTCTCTTAGAGCTTTAGATACGGCTTTCTTCAATATAAGCCCTGCTACGTGTAGCGAGGTATCTCCTAATATGGGGTCGTATTCCATAGATGCTAGGCATGGGTAATAGTGTAGGAGTAATCCTGCTTTAACAATTAGTTCTTTTGTTTCAATACCTACTATTTTCTCTGCTACATAGTATGTTGAGCCGCATGGTGCGCTTCTTTTCACAGTAGCCGATACTACTTTGCCTTTATCTACTTCTATTTCTACTTCTGGTTTGCCAAAATATTTCGTGAATTCGTCAATATACCTGTCCCCTACAGGTTCGAGTGTGCATAGGGGTCTTGCGAAAACACATGTAATGTTTTCTCTTCTAAGCTCCTCCTTTACCTGCCCCTCTAAGCCTAGTCCAGGACTCCACCTTGGACGGTCAATAGCTACTATTATGGATGATGCTTTAGTTCTTTTAGCTATTGTTGGAAGTAGGAGCATTGATGAAGGGTCTTCGCAAAGTGATAAAAGTAAATCGCATTCCTCTAATCCTTCAACATGTACTGTTTCCGGCTCATCTAATGCTTGCTCGAAATCTACTCTAGGCACGTGAACCAGCTTAACTTCCCATGTGGAAGGACCTTTTTGAGCAATTGTTTTAGCTGTTCTATCTCCGAAAAGCCCTTGGGAAAGGACTAGGATTTTCAAAGATACCACTTTCCTTAGGAGTGTATACTGTTAAAAATTTAAAATGCTTGAGAAATTATTAAGTTAACGGTGTTAAACGTTATGGCGGGTTGTAAATGTAAGTTTAGGGTTCTAGCAGAGGAGGGCAAGTGCGTTATTGCTGAAAATGTGGTGAAAGCATTTTATGAGGGAAAAACGCTTAAACTAGTGAACATATTAAATGAAGTAGTTACCATAGAAAATGCTATGATAAGTGAAGTTGACTTAAATAGAGGGGAGTTAAGGATCTTGAAAAATCAAGTACTTGGAGAGTTTCTTGAGTTTCTTAGAACCTACACTTACTGCTTAAACAAAAGCATTTATGACTCTTCAGTTGAAGAATTATGGAATAGAGTAAAATCCTTAGGGGAGTTAATGATTAGAGAGCTATGGGTTAGAAGTAGGGGGGTTAGGCGGTGACATTTACAGTAGCTATTTCAGGCAAAGGTGGAACAGGTAAAACAATGCTTACAGCACTACTTGTAATGTATTTAGTGAGGAAAACAAACGGGAAAGCAAGGATTTTAGTAGTAGATGCTGACCCTAATCAAAACTTAGACAGAGTACTTGGAGTAAAACTTAGCAAAACTGTAGGGGACCTAAGAGAGGAACTCTTAAATAGAAAGGAGGAAATTCCATCAGGTATTCCTAAAGATCAATATTTCGAATATCTTATCCGAAACATTATGTATGAAGGAGAGTTTTTCGACATGCTCGCTATGGGAAGACCTGAAGGACCAGGATGCTACTGCTACGTGAATCACTTGCTGAGAATGATTTTAGATAGAATAACCGGAGAATACGACTTTGTTGTAATGGATACCGAGGCTGGTCTTGAACATTTGAGTAGAAGAACAACTAGAGATGTTGACGCATTAATTATAATAACTGACCCAACATCGAGAGGCATATTGACTGCTGAAAGAATTAGGAAGCTTATTCAAGAATTGGAAACGAAGGTTCGCAAAGTATATGCTGTATGTAATAGAGTAACTCCTATCAACGCTGGCAGGGTAGAGGAGGAGCTTAAAAAACGCGGGTTCGAAGTACTTGGGCTAATTCCTGAAGATCCCTATATTCAAAAAGTAGATTTGGAGGGTAAACCTTTTACTGAAATCCCTGATGATTCTCCAGCATATAGGGCTGTAGAGAAAATTGCCGATAAGCTTTTCTCCCACATATTAAATACCGCATAATGGTGTTTTCCCTGTGGGCCGCTGGTCCGGTAGAATAGTTGAAGTTAAAATAGGCGCTACGAAGTCTGAGGGTGGAAGTAGAGACAAAGTGGTTGTTGTTGGTGGGGAAAGCGAACTGCCTTTATTTGGTTCTAGAAGTGAAATACCTAATCCCCCAGTGATTTCTATGGATGTTTTTGACTGTAAAATACCGTTACCTAGGGTTTTAAAAGAACCCTTCATTGAGGTTTTAGAGGACCCTGCTGAATGGGCTAGACTATGCGTTAACAAGTATGGAGCTGATATGGTAAGTTTGCACTTAGTAAGTACTGATCCCAATGTGCTGGATAGGAGCCCTAAAGAGGCTGCTAAAACAGTAGAAGAGGTTTTGCAAGCAGTTAAAGTACCTTTAATAATAGGAGGTTCAGGTAATCCTAAAAAAGACCCTAAAGTTTTCGAGGAAGTCGCTAAGGTTGCTGAAGGAGAGAGATGCTTGCTATCATCAGCCACCCTAGACGTCTATAAGGAAATAGCTGCAGCAGCACTTATTTACGGACACAACGTAGTAGCTTTCACCCCCGTAGATGTTAATTTAGCAAAACATCTTAACAGGTTACTTTTAAGCATGGGTCTTCCCCGAAACAGAATAGTTATGGATCCTACAGCGGCTTCACTAGGCTACGGTCACGAATACAGCTTCACAGTTATTGAGAGAATAAGGTTAGGAGGGTTGCAAGGAGATAATGATCTTCAAATGCCTATACTTGTCGGAGTAACTAACGCTTGGGGTGCTAGAGAAGCTTGGCTTAAAGACCCGTCGCTAGGGCCTAGAGAATATAGGGGGCCTATTTGGGAGGCCGTAACTGGAATAACTTACATGCTCGCAGGTGCAGACGTTTTAATGATGATGCACCCTATAGCTGTTAGCCTTGTTAAACGTGCAATTAACAATATTTTCCAGGGTAGGAGAATAGGTGTGAAAGAGTTTCATGAGTGGTTAAAGGAGGTGATGTAGTTGGCTAAGCTTACACCTATGCAAATATACATGTTACTACCTAAAACCAACTGCGGCGAATGCGGTTTCCCAACATGTTTAGCGTTCGCATTTAAAGTTGCTTCAGGTAAAGCTAATGTATTTGCATGTCCGTATTTAAGCGAAGAAGCGAAGCGTAAACTAAGCGAGGCCCTAGCTCCTCCAATAAAGCTTGTAACCATAGGTGTAGGTGAAAACGCCGTTAAAATAGGTGGAGAAAGAGTACTACATAGGCACGAGGACAAGTTCTACAATCCAACAGCAATAGCTTTTGCACTTAGCGATATGCTTAGCAAAGAGGAATTAGAAAAACGCATTGCCGCTATAGAGGACACTAGATTTGAAAGACTAGAAGAAATTCTTAAACCAGACCTAATAGCGATAAAGGCAAGTTCAGACAGCCCTGAACGCTTCGCCTACGCTGCAAAGGTAGCTTCAGAAAATACTTCGCTCCCAATAATACTCTGTAGCTTTAATCCCAGAGTCATTGAGAAAGCACTTAAAATATGCGGATCTAAGAGGCCACTAATATACGCTGCTACTAGGGAAAACTTAGATTCTATGGCGAAATTAGCCATAGAGTACGAGTGTCCTTTAGGACTATATGAGCCTGAGGACTTGGAGATTCTAGCAGGGCTTGTTAAAAAAGCGAATAACATGGGCGTTAAAGACTTAGTTTTAGACGTAGGCTTCAAGGATTTAAGAGAAACCTTAGAGAAACTGGTGCTGCTGAGACGTTTAGCTATTGAAGAGGGGAAGAAAGAGTATGGGTATCCTACTATAGTTTTCCCAAGCTTATCCGTAAATGAAACCGACGACCTAGCTGATTTCTGGGAGATAACTGTAGCAACATCATTTATGATAAGATACGCTAGTATTATAGTTTTGAACGGTTCTAAACCATGGAGAATATTGCCCCTACTAGTACTTAGACAGGGAATATTTAGGGATCCCAGAATACATCCGAAAGTAAAGCCAGGCTTATACGCTATAGGTAACGTAAACGAGTATTCTCCATGCTTGGTTACATCGAACTACGCTTTAACATACTTCACAGTTAAGTCCGATATTGAAGCTTCTAAAATACCATCATACCTTCTAGTAGTAGATACTGGCGGACTATCTGTTGCTTCGTCTTTTGCTGGAGGAAAGTTTACTGCTGAGAAAATAGTTGAAGCAATGAAAGAATATAAGGTTGAGGAAAAGGTAAAACATCGAACAATAATAATACCCGGGTTAGCTGCTAAGATTAGTGGGAAATTAGAGGAGTTAACGGGTTGGAATGTCATAGTAGGTCCTAGAGACTCTTCAGAACTAAGAGTGTTTTTAAGGAAAATCTCAACTACTTAAATCTTCTATAATGTTGGACACTGAAAATATTTTAAGAAATACTTAAATGCCTAGCTTCTTAAATCGTAGTCTGAGTGTAAGAGAATGGAGGTTACTACCCTATGTCGGAGAAAATAACTATTATAGCTAAACTTGCTTTAAGTGGTTTTAAAAAAGCTCTTGAACTCGCCAGGCAAATAACTAGCGAAGCAATTAAAGAACTCGGCAAAGATGCGTCTCTTGAAGTTCTCGATACAGCATACAATATACCATCTTACCATATTATTACAGGGAAGAAACTGGAGAAACTTGGAGATGTACCTAAAGTTCTTGATGAACTTGAAAGTAAAGTTCTTAGAAAACCTATTCTCGACAAAATGTATTTAGGTAAAGAATTAACCATAGAGAACGCTTTAGAAGCGGGTTTGGCTACACTAATTCTCGCAGACATTATTGAAACAATAAAATACGTTAGAACACCTAAACCATATAAGCCTCCATACACTGGCTTTCTAAGCGATTCACAAATAAGAGCACTAGGTGTTTCACTAGCAAGCGGGAAAATACCTGGAATAGTTGTCGTACTGGGGAAAGCCTCAACTGACGAAATTGCAGGTAAGATAGGTAAAGAAATTCAGAGCCCAGGGATGCTAGGACTACTCATAGGCCCAGTAGTAGAGCAAATGGAAAAAGCAGGTGTCAGGATTGGAGCAGAATATAACCTCATACCCTTAGGTGATACTGTAACCTCAGCTGTACACGCTGCCAACGTGGCTTTAAGAGCACCAACAATATTTGGAGGTTTGAAGCCAGGAGATATTGAGAAAATAAGGAAGTACATTAAGGAAAGAGTTCCAGCATTCGTCATAGCCCTCGGCCCCCTGGACGACTTAACAGTCGCGGCAGGCGCCGGAGTTATAGCTATAGGTCTCCCTGTTCTAACGGATCAGCCTGTTCCAGAAATTCCTGAAGCCCTAATACCTGTTAAACCCGAGGAAGCTGTTTCGAAAGGCTGTGAACTCCGCGGTATAAAAATTAAGCCTCTAAAACTCGAAATACCTATAGCATACGGGCCTGTATTTGAAGGTAAAGCTATAAGAAAACATGACATGTATGTTGAGTTTGGTGGAGGACGTTCACCAGCTTTCGAACTTGCCGTAATGAAGCCCCTTGAAGAAGTAAAAGATGGTAAAATAGAGGTTATAGGCCCTGAAATAGATGAAATGGAGGAAGGTAAAGCCCATCCATTAGGAATCGTGGTTTACGTTGCTGGAAAGAAAATGAAGAAAGAGTATGAGCCAATAATTGAGAGAAGGATTCATGAATACATAAACTACGGTGAAGACACATGGCATATAGGTAGTAGGGACATATGCTGGATTAGGATAAGTAAGGAAGGATATAGGAAGGGCTTTAAGATAAGGCATTTCGGAGTAATCTTATACACCATGATTAAGAAAGACTTTTCAGCAATAGTTGATAAGGTTCAGGTAAAGCTTATCACAGATAGAGACGAGGTGCTTAAGGCCCGCGAAGAAGCAAGGAAATTCTATGCTGAAAGAGATAGGAGAATAGCAGCTATAACGGATGAAAGCGTCGACGTATTCTACTCTTGTACACTATGCCAGTCCTTTGCACCTAACCACGTATGCATCATAACACCTGAAAGACCAGGCTTATGTGGTGCAGTAACATACCTAGACGCTAAAGCTAGCCATGAACTACAACCTGAGGGGCCAAATCAACCAGTACCTAAGGGGAAGTGCTTAGACCCTGTTAAAGGAGAATGGGAGGGTGTAAACAAGTTTGTCTATGAAGCTTCACACCATGCAACAAAGAGGTACCACCTATACAGCGCATTAACATACCCGGTAACTAGCTGTGGGTGTTTCGAATGTGTTCTTGTAGCTTCATTTGAAGCAAACGGCTTCATAATAATTCCTAGAGAGTATACTGGAGAAAACCCGATAGGCCTCAGATTCAGCACTCTCGCAGGAATGATAGGTGGAGGTAAGCAAGCCCCTGGAACAGTAGGTATGTGTAAGAAGTACATAGTTTCACGTAAGTTCTTTAAAGCAGATGGCGGCATCAAGAGAGTCGTATGGATGCCTAAATCGCTTAAGGAGGAGCTTAAAGAGGGCATTATAAAGCGGGGAGAAGAGGAGGGTGTACCGGATTTATATGACAAAATAGCTGATGAAACCGTTGCTAAAACAATGGATGAGCTACTAGAATATTTAAAGAAAGTAGATCATCCAGCACTTAAAATGACACCTTTAGAGAAGTTAATGGAATATCCTGGATAAAAACTATATTTTTAATCTTCTTAACTAACTATTCTAAATTTAACTAAGTGTGTGGCACAAGATATGTATGGATCGTACGCTCTAACCACTATTTCTAACCTTTTGAGAGGAGGTTGTTAGCTATCTTTTAGGTCTTCTCAGTTACCAACGGTGGCTTAACGTTGGATATCGCAGCTATATCGGAGATATTGGCCCTTCCTCCATTCCTAGTCAACCTTTAGATCACTTCGAGGCAGTTGCCCCATTATGTCTCATATGAATAGGTTGGAGGTATTGAGTAAATTAGCGTAACATTACCCCAAGGGATCGTAGGGAATAGAACTGGCCAAAAAGGGAGCTTAGAGAGGCTTTAAGAGAGGGTCGAGCTGACCTGAGATAGGAGTTAAGGTTATTTTTGCTTTCTAGGCTAAATTTAACGGGGTGACATCGAAATGATAATTACCGAGCAAAAACCGTTTGACAAGATCAAATCCATGCTGGAAAAGTTCAACAAGGTGTTCATCATCGGCTGCGGTGAGTGCGCAACCCTATGTCAGACTGGGGGTGAGGATCAAGTCAAGGAGATGAAGGAGAAGCTGAAGGGGCTAGGCAAGGAAGTCACAGGCACTGCTGTCCCTAAGACGACGTGCGACAAGAGGATCCTCAGGAGGGACCTGAAGAAGTTCAAGGAGGCGATCGAGGCTGCTCAAGCGATCTTGGTCATGGCCTGTGGCAACGGGGTACAGACAGTCGCTGAGTTCACCGGTAAGCTCGTTGTACCAGCACTCAACACGCTGTTCATGGGCAAGATAGAGAGGATAGGGAGGTTCTATGAGAGGTGTAGAGCTTGCGGCGACTGCATCCTCTTCGAGACCGGGGGGGTGTGCCCGCTGACTCAGTGCGCCAAGGGCTTACTCAACGGGCCGTGCGGTGGGTACGCCAACGGGAAGTGCGAGGTAGGGGGCTGGGTCAAAGACTGCGCTTGGATCAAGATATTTAACGCCTTGAAGGAGCAGGGGAGGTTAGACCTCTTCCTCAAGTTCAGGCCCCCAAAGGACCACAGGAAGTGGTTTGCCAGCGGCCCTAGGGAGCTGGTGTGGAAGGAGAGGAAGGAGACCAAGGCCGAGGAGGGGGAAGTCTGGATACCAGGGGAGAGGTGGCCTCCCAAGGAGACCTATAGCGAGCTGATGAAGAAGCTCAAGGACGGCGAGTTTGTCATTACGGGCGAGGTTGAGCCCGTGAAAACCACCAGGGTTGACAAGGTCCTAGAGGCCTGCAGGACGATTAAGGACTATGTGGTGGCCGTGAACGTCACGGACAATCCGACCGCATTCGCATATCTTAACACGCTGACCACTTGCTACTACATCGAGAAGGAGGTAGGCCTCGAGACCATTTACCAGATAACCGTCAGGGACAGGAACAGGCTAGCGATAACCTCAGACTTGCTCGCCGCTGGCCTACTCGGGATAAAGAACGTGCTAGCTCTCTCAGGCGACTTTATCTCGGTCGGCGATAACCCGCAGGCTAAGCCCGTCTACGACATTGACAGCACCCAGCTAGTGTGGCTGATTAGGAAGATCGTCGACAAGGGCGAGGACATAGCCGGGAACAAGATAGACCACCCGCCGAAGCTGCATGTCGGAATAGCTGCCAACCCCAATGCTGAACCTCTCGAACCGGAGCTCTACAAGGTGCTGAGGAAGCAGAAAGTCGGGGCTGAATTCATTCAGACCCAATGCGTCTACGACATCGAGGTGCTGAAGAAGTTCCTTGATGAGGCTAGATCGATAGGCATTAAGCTCCCAGTGCTCGTTGGCGTCACGCCTTTCAAGAGCCTTAAGATGATGGAGTGGATGGTGAAGTTCGTCCCCGGGATAAAGGTACCTGAAGAGATGCAGGAAAGGCTCAGGAAGGCTAGGGAGAGAGGTAAGGAGGCCTTCAGGGAGGAGAACCTAGAGATATTCGGTGAACTCTGCAAGGAGATCAAGAAGACGCCGGGTGTCGCCGGGATACATATGATGGCCGTCGGCTTTGAGGAGATAATGCCTAGTCTCCTCAAGAGGGCCGGCTTAGCTTAGCTCCTTTTTCTCCTAAAATAATAAGGCCAGGGAGCTCGAAGTCCACCTTAGGAGGGCGCTTTCCCTGAGGCCCTACCTTAAGGAGGTTACAGCTCTGGAGGTAAGCTCGCCTAAGCTCCTCGTGATGCGTGACACTTTATTCATAGGGATACGTACTAAAGAGCTGGGTGAGTTTAGCGAACTCCGTAGAGCATGTGATGAATACATACTTTACGAAACGGGAGGAGTTTGCCCTATAACTAGATGTGCAAAAGGTTTACTTAACCAGGGGTATGAGCAATGGTAAATGCGAAGTAGATTCCAAGAGAAACTGTGCTTGGTATCTTATCTATAATAGACTTAAATTAATTACAGGGAAGACCTGACTTATTCGTAAAACTTCGTTCTCCACGTGATTACAGAGTATCTTTAAGTCCACGTACTTTGAGGGTTGAGTGAAAATAGTGGAGGTTTATAGTGAACTTATGAAAGCACTTCTAAGTGGAAAATTCGTTTACACCGCTGAAATAGAAGCCGGGAAAACATCTAACTTGGAAGGGATAATTGAGAAGGCTAGGAGGTTAAAAGGCTATGTAGCGGCAATAAACATAACTGATAATTCTGAAGCTTGTGCTCATATGAACCCACTAATTCCATCATATGCTATCCAGAGAGACGCAGGTATAGAAACGGTGTATCAACTAACTTGTAGAGACCATAATAGATTAGCTTTAACATTAGATCTTTTAGCAACTGCAGCATTAGGTATTAAGAACATCTTAGTTATGACAGGCGACTATGTTACACTAGATGATCCTGAGACAAAAACCCATTTTCGACTTAGACTCTGCAACACTATTTTACCTGGTAAGGAGAATGGTTGATGAAGGAGTTTATTTAGCAGGAAATAGGGTTGAAGGCGAAGTCAGGTTTAATGTGGGGATAGCTGGAAACCCCAATGCCGAGCCATTAGAATTAGAGTTGCTTAAAATAGAGCGTAAACTAAGGCTTGGAGTGGACTTTATTCATACACAATGCGTTTTCGACATAGAACTAGCGAAAACTTCCTTAAAGAGATAAAAAATTCAACATCCCAGTACTAATGGGTATCTGTCCTATAAAGTCTATAGGCATGGTGAAGTGGTATATTGAAAAGTGCCCTGGAGGAATAAAAATTCCTCGAGAAATTCAAAAGAGGCTTGTAGAAGCTAGAAGGCAAAGAGGTAAAGAGGCTGTTTTAGAAGAGAGTATAAGGATTTCTGCTGAGTTAATAAAGGAACTAAGAAAAACAACCAATGCCGCTGGAGCACATATAATGGCTATAGGATTCGAATACATCATACCTAAAATGGTAGAGTTCTCTAAGACTTAAGCTTAACAGTTTTACCTAAATAGTTAATGAAACATACAGTAGCTGAGCATGTAGAGACCATAAGCTGCCTTATAATGCTTAATTATCATCTTATCCTTAATAACTAAGCACCCACGTGCCTATAATCTTCTCCTTATATCAGATATTGATCTCAAAATATATACATCGAAAACCGCAGCTACTGCTAGCGATGCTATGATGACTATTATAAACCAATATTCGCCGCTACGAGCAATGTAATCTAATATGTTTACATACCCTTTAAGCTTACAAATTTCATTAATTAGTAAAACAATTAATATAGTAATTAAAACGTGAGCCATACAATAACCTGCCTCCTCCTACCCTCTTTATATATTATAGTTTGCTTCTTAGTAAATTATTTTAGCGCATAAAGGAAGACATGTTATGGTCGAAAGCAATTCCAATTCTAAAACAGTTTAAATCTTATGATTCCCTATTTAATACCGCTTAGAGTGCTTATTTGAAGAGTATAGCGGGTGAGCCCTTTATGAGAATACGTGACAAGTATTTAATGTTCTTAGCAATTTGCTCCCTCTTAGTGCTATTGTTCCCTTTGTTTCTCGGATTCGAACATGTTTGGGAAAGAGAAAAACCAGTACCAAAATATAAGGAGATAAGCTATGAGGAACTCCTTTTAAAGATTAAAACCGAAAATCTTACATTATACTTACCAGTTAATGTTAGCGGCCTATATGTAAGTAGAATAGTGTATTTCGAAAATACTGTTGAACCTTCTGTCGACGTAAATTTTGCTACTGAAGGGTACGATGTTTTATGGTTTAGTATTAGGAGGGAGTTGCAGCTAAGGAATATTACATCTTTCTCGTTCAAAATAAACAATGCACGTGTTGTCGGCATTGTTCTTGAATACTCCGATAAACACTACAGGATATTCAGATATAAAATTGAAATGTGGATTAGTGTCCGTGAAGGATACACGTTATACTACCATATACTAGCTTCATCACGTATGACGATAAATGATATTAAGCAAATATTGTTTTCCTTAAGAGAAGTCTGCCGATAACTGCTTTTCACTAATACCTTGAGAAACCCGACGTTTATCGTAGATGCAGGAAGAAAGCTATTCAGCAGTAATTGAGGAGCATATGTGTTTTACTTCACACACTCTACACTTCCATAGCTCTTTACTCTTAGGTTTCTTAGTTCTCTCTACTTCCAAGAAACGTTTTAACGTTTCTTTAGCATTGTTTTCATCTACCTTACTATCCATTGTAATGAGCTTCTCTGCTTCTAAAATATAGACTTGTACTCTCTTCCTACTTCTACGGAAGAAAAACCCGTAAATGTCTGCTTGAGTTTCAGCTATTTTCAAAATTCCACCGAGGGTTTCCACGTTCCTTGTTGTTTTAAACTCATATACAAAGTCCTTAGTTAGCCCGTCGGGTTCTACTGTAACTACGTATTTCCTCCATTTAAAATACCATCTTATTGTAGGATATTTTTCCTTAATCATAACCTCTAATATTTTACCTCTAACTTTTGAAGGTAAAGTGTTAAAATCAACAGCTACAGCATTTAATTCTTTAATCTTATTCTCGAGAGACTTTTTAATAGATGGAGCTAGTAGCGGATTAATATATCCTAGTTTTAAGTTTCCATATTGAATTATTGCTAATTTATCTTCAATAATGGTGATGTTGCAACCGTTTTCAAACCACAAAACTGTTTTCTCTTTGCTTAGCTTTATTCTTCTTTCAAGAATTTTCTCCATGTCTTCTAAGGTTAAATTATTGCCTATATTCAAGATTCTCTCGACGTTTTCTGGTATGCTGCGTATATAGCCTAGTTCATAAGAGTACATTGCTATGTCGTATAAATATAGTTTGAAATGTTCCAGCTCGTTAAGCTTACTAAGAATATATGCCTTTACTGGGCACCACCAGTAACTGGCAATAATGGAGGTACTTACGAAAACAAGATCCTCGGTGTTTAGATTTCTTTTCCTTTTCTCAGAAAGTAGGAGTTTTTGCAAAGTACTCTGAGATTTAACTATTTCCTTGAGTTTCTGCCTTATATGCTCGATTTTCAACACAATTCACTATGATTTCCTACTTACCATATACAAGTATGTGTCTAGGGTGATTTAAAACGCTGTAAGCTATTTTGAACATAGGATCCTGCATTGAAGTAGCGTGCTTAGCTCAAAGTAGGTAATGGTATCTTGGAAGCTGTTTTGATAAAATGTAGGAGGGAGGTTTATTTAGAACTATCTAATTTATTACCTATAAGTGTATATTTGGTGCCTAACATGGATGGTAAGTATAACGAGATTTTGGAGTTTCTAGAGTTTATAGGGTTAAAGAGCTATGAAGGAAAAGCATATCTTGCGTTACTATCTTTGGGGGAATCTACTGCTCCAAAAATTTCTTCAAAAGCTGGTATACCTTTGCCTAGAATATATGATGTTTTGGAATCACTAACAACTAAGGGGCTTGTTGAAGTTAAGCCCGGAAGGCCTAGAGTATATAAGGCTATTCCCCCCAGTATCGCCCTAAATTACTACGTTAGAAGATATATTGAGAACATACTCACGTTAAACGAGAAGATTATTGGAGAGTTAAGTAGGCTATATAGTTCTACAAGCTATGAAAGACCTCTCATATGGTTATCTAGGAGTTTTAAAATGAGTATTGAAAGGGCTAAGGGTATGATAAGAAACATGGCTATGGATGGGTTTACAGCTATTTCAGAAACACATTTTAATAAATTGCTAGATACACTACATGCTAAACTTCTAAGAAACCAATCATCGGTCTTCACGGTAACATTAATATTTGAACCTGCAGGTTTAAGGTCTCTTGAAAAACTTATTAGCCTTAATAACGTTGACGTTAGAGTCCTACCTACGGGTATCATAGATGCTCTCGAAGTAGACTCTTCTAACGCGATAATGTTCGGTAAAACATATACTCTATTTACCAGGGAATGGGAGCTGATCTTACTATTGAATGAGACATTCTATCATGGTTATTGGCGGATTGCTAAAAGGATAAAAGAATTTAACATTACACCTAATGTACCATATAAATTAACTCATCACTGGCTTTCAATAGCACTAATAAGCGACGGTATGAAGCTAGGATTTAATGCTAGAGTTAAGGTGAGAGGACGTAAGGTTAAATTAAATGAGCCGTTTGAGGTTGAAGGATATGTAAGTAAAGTGAGGGCTGATGAGTTTATTAGAAACTTTACTCTCGAAACAAAGGATGGTGAAGAAATCCTTGTAGGAGGTATTGGAGCCTCAATAGAGGATGTAGAAGCGAGGTATATTGAGATAGTATTTACATAGCAGGGAAAGCAACACATCTGGTGGCTGCTCATTTGCTGTTATCTATGGTTTCGAGTACAGATAAGCTTATTAGGATTACAAGAATAACTTTCTACCGAATAGTGATAAATTTCTGGTGAAAAAATCTTGGCTGAAACAACCAAACTCGTTATAGCTATTATAATTGCATTAATTGTAGGTATCGGTATAGGCTACGCTGCTGGTATGGGAGCTGTCCAAACAGTAACGACAACAACTACGGTAACCGTGACAACACCCGTAACCACACCATCTCCGTCGCCTGTAGGACCACCAGTAACTTTAACTGTTGTAGGTCCATGGTCTGGTGGTGAAATGGAGGCTTTCATGGAGGTTTTAAAGGCTTTCGAGGAGCAAACAGGAATCAAGATTGAGTACAGGATTTATAGAGCTGAAGACCTAGCTTCAGTAGCTCCACCACAGTTCGAAGCAGGTATGGCTCCCGGAGATGTCTTAATAACTCCTTGGGGTTGGTGGATTGCTGAAATGGGTAAGAAAGGACACTTAATAGACTTAACAGGGCTTGTAGATGAAAACGAGTATGTTTCGGGAATATTTGACCCTGTTAAGGCTGAAGGAAAAGTCTATGGTTTACCATTCACAGCATGGGCTAAACCAGGTTTCTGGTATAGGAAATCGTTCTTTGAGCAACATGGACTAAAACCTCCAGAAACATGGGATGAATTCGTATCACTACTTAGCGAGTTGAAAGGCATTCTAGGCGGGCCACCCATAGTTACCGGTGATGGTGTCGGATGGCCTGTTGGAGATGCTGCAGAACACTTCATAATAGCTTTTGGCGGTCCAGAACTACAGCTCAAACTAATTAATGGCGAAGTAAAGTTCACAGACCCTGAAGTAAAATCGATTTTCGAAGAGAAACTAGTACCACTATTGAAGGAAGGATACTTCAGCGAACCAATAGAATGGACTAGAGCTGTTGAATTATGGTGGAAAGGAGATTACGCACTATACTTCATGGGTACATGGATTACAGGAATGGTTGAAGACCCCGACGACTTAGGAATATTTCCAATACCTGGTACTAAAGGAGTTGTTATGGGCACAGACTACATCTGCATACCAAAATACACTAAGCACCTTGAAGAAGCTAAAATGCTGGCAAAGTTCCTAGCAACTGAAGGCCAAAGAATACATGTAGGTACTAAAGCAGGTAAGTTCGCTACATGGCTAAAGGTAGGTATTGAGGACCACTGGGCGCCAATGCAAGGAGTTTACAAGTTCGTTAAGGAAATGCAGCCAGTACCGGACCTAGACGATGCTGTTGGAGGTAAGTGGCAAACACTATTCTGGGATCAAATGAAACTACTATGGGTTGAACCAGATAGATTAGACGAAATACTAACAACTTTAGACGAAAACTTCCCATCGGAGTAAAACAGTAAAGATGGGGGCTATGCGTTTAGAAAAACTTTCTTTTTTACTACCCGCCCTACTTCTAATATTTATAATGGTTATCTACCCTATCCTAGCTACAATTCTCTTAAGCTTCAACATAGATATCGTTGTTGGAGCTAAAGTTTCAGATAAGCCTCCAAGTCTTGAAAACTACTTTAAAGCATTTTCAAGTAAAGAACTGTTAAATTGGAAGGGTGTTGAAACAGGAAC
>Ga0190311_1000243_pt1 | contig 19465 bp, 13 predicted proteins | sample 48700789_MG_FD_165037 | JGI IMG/M metagenome (GOLD analysis project Ga0190311, IMG submission 165037) | Hydrothermal vent sediment bacterial communities from Southern Trench, Guaymas Basin, Mexico - 4870-07-8-9_MG | ecosystem: Environmental > Aquatic > Marine > Hydrothermal vents > Sediment ...
GACAGCGTCGGGGAAAAAGAGAAACAGAAACAACTAAAAGCCACCGACCAGTACTAGGAACAAGAGGAGAAGCGAAAGGGGTAATAGAGGCGGTGATGGGGCCGCCAAGGGGAAGAAAGAGAAGAAACTGTGGGGGGAGAGCTACTGGCCTAAACCCCGAAACAAAAACAGAGAGCAACTCGGATGCACAGAGCACCAGATGGCACTAAAGTTACATAACTGCTAGCAAAAATAGAACGGTAGTGGAGATCCTCCCTAGATAACTTTTTCTTAACCTAACTTACTTAGCAGCAAAAATATTGGTTTTAGACTGCTAAAGGTCGCTGAAAGAGCACTGAAGAAGAAGGCTGTATACCCTATACCGGGAGGTTTAAAAGCTTCATACTTTTTTACTATTTAGTGGAAATTATATTTATATCGATGTGATGCTCGATGAAGAGTGTGTTTTTGGATCTAGATGATGATCTTGCCAGGAAGATATGCGAAGATACGATTAGTGTTGGGGATAGTCTCTCAGAAGACTATGTTGCTACGTATACTAATGTTATTCTCTCCTCTATGAATCTGCGGCCAGAGGAGACGTCAAAGTACTTTGAGGATGTGGCAAAATATTGTCCCACCACATTCAAGCTTCTTATAAGTGTCTATGAGTTTATCGAGAAATCTTTCTTCTGCATCTCCCTGCTCAATGCCATTGTCAAAGCTATTCCACACATATCTGCAATGCATGTATTTTATAAGAGAAGACTCGAAAACCTAGTAAAGAATCTACTGAGAAAAGCAATCTCAGAGGGAACAGAGAAAGATACTCTTCTAACAATACTATATTTGTTCAAAAATATAGAGTACCTAGGTAAGCATGGATACATACTTAGAACAAAAATTAGGGGAGTAGACACAGTACTTAAAACCGCCGAAACTATGTCATCTAAAGTCGCATATGTAAAACTTAGGGATCTATGGCGGGACCAGATAACTAAGAGTATACGACCCGATTTAGCTGATTATCTCAATGCACTGTCAGATATTCTACTAGACCCTGAGCTAAGACTGGTCGCTGAGGTAGGATTATCTGAGAGCTTTGACTTCGAGATAGTGCTTCCAGAAAAATCAGCTAAGGCATATTTGGAGCTACTAAAGAATGACGTGCTTGATTCCCTGGAGAAGGCCTATATAGTTCTGAGTGATATCCTAAGAACGCAGATGCTTGTGATAACATACTCCATAGGTAATGCTCTCAGATGGTTCTCTGATGGTTTAAAGAAAGCGGTGATGCTTGATGTCTCCTCCATAAATCTGCATATCCTCAAGAAAATCGAACTCAACATAGAGCTTGGGAAGAAAATCCTGGATATCTGTATGAACCTATATAGCAATCTTAGAGACGCCACAAACAACATGAAGATACTCGACAAGGAGAACTCTAGGGAATACTCATCCCTCCTAACCAAAGCAAAGAAACTAGTCGGGCTGATAATGAAAAATGCTACGTTTCTGCTCCACGAAAAACAGGAGACTGTCAAAGTCCCAAAGGTTGATGAAGAATTTAAGCTCTATTATGAGGATGAAAAGAGAGAGAAGGATATTCTGACTATTCGGGAGGAAACGTTGGAAGCTCTTAGTGAGCTCCAAAAAATTCTACTGAGGATGAACAGTATTGTTGAGGATGAAATTAGTGGGCTTAAAGCGGCTCTAGAAGGAGCAATTAGGATCTCAGCATATCTAGCAACATTAGATCCTATGACGGAGCTGACGAAGAATGACGTCGAAAATGTGCTGAGATACATTGACAGTAAGAACTTATGGCCATACATAGAAAACTACTACAAGATGTTCTCCGAAAGAACACTAGGCGATATTATCAAGGAAATACCTAAGGTTGAACCACCAGAAACGTTTTAAGAAGACTAAGCAATTATATTATCTTTAGGGTCTCTATGAGTACGGCTGGTAATGTTTTGAAGGTAATAAAGTTTTTGGAGAAGAGAACACCAAAATACTTCCCCTAGAGCTCCCTGTATTACTAGAGAGATTCTTAGGGTGGTCACATTCTTGGCTTCCTCAAACTTTGGTTTTCCCAGAATTGTTGATGTTGAGGCAGGCTATAGGCTACTCGAGTCTATGGCTATGTATTGAGGCTCTAGAATTATTCAAAGACTTTGAGGTCTTAGTCATAGAAATCTCGAAGAGAAGAGCTGAATTCATAAGAAAATAGCTGATTTGTATGGATTAAAAACATATTTGTCTTCGAGAAGGACGCTAAGAAGGCACTTAGTAGAATAAAACCTCCAATGCATGTTGTCTTTCTAGATGCTAAGAAAAGGATGTACGGCCGCTACCTAAAGATAATCTTAAAGAAAACCCCCTGAAGGGTATTGTCATGGCGCATAACGTTATTGGCTTTCGCAATATAATGAGGAAGTTTCTAGCGATGATCGGCGACGTCTTGAAATGAAAAAACGATGATATTCTATGGAGATCCAGAGGGTCTAAGTATACCGATAAAAATTGGTGGAGATAATGGATACTGAGCATAACCATTGCAATGCTAGATGGAAATTTTTATCTAGGTTCGTTTCTTCTTGTTTCTGTCTTATGGTTTGTGTATTAGCTAGTTACTTTGAAGAAATTCTGGTAGTGTCTTTTGGGCTGTCTTCATTTTTATTATGTTGCTAGATTCTATCACTTCTTTCGGGTCTATCCTAAGTTTTGACAATGCGTATCTTAGTGCTTCTTGGAAATTCTGAAACTTTACTGGTTTACTTCTAAGTGCTCTTCTGACGCTCTCTCTCACATACCATACTCCTATGGGCATGTAGTGTTCTGGGTAGGCCTCACGTATGACTATGACTCCCGCTTGTCTCCCAATTTTGCTTAGGTACTCTGTCACTGCGAGTCTTGTTGCGTAGTAGCATCCCCCTATACTCGCATATTCGGTTCTTCCCCAATGGAGTTCGTAGTCTCCTCCTATCGCTATCGAGTTTCCAAAGAAGTTCCATGATGAACCTGGCCACCAAATCTCTATGAACTCATATTTCCATGTGTCTGGGAAGAGGATCACTACGAATTTGTCTCCCAAACCACTATATTCAAATACTAGGTAGTCTCCTATGATTGGTTTTTCTCTAATTATGTTGTCTCGTAACCACTTAGACAGGATACAGTCCACAGCAGTTATGCTCCACCTCGTCGGGACCAGTTTTCTCTCAAGTTTTGTGCCTAGGACCCCAGCACTCAGACCCTGAATTATTTTTGATACCATAACACCGCTCCTATAGAGATACACCATAGCGTCTAATGCCCTCAGGTCATCATCCTCAAAAACTTTCTCAAGAAACATTATCGTGCCTTTTGCTGATATTTCCAGGGATTTTATCGGACCACCAACGCCTATCGGCTGCACATACGGATCGATAATTATGCTTCTGTATATCCGATCGAGCTCTGCATACGCATCTACCGACCTTCTTGACAGAACTGTATCAACGATTTTGTCATAGAAGTTTCCTAGCTGATTTGGTCTTCTAACATCGATTTTTCTCATACCCCTTATAAGTGAAAGTCTCATGTCTAGAAATTCGTCTATTGTTCTAAATGACCAGAGCTCGGGCATACCCAGAATCTCAATATCTCCCTTCTCGGGGTGTAGAAGAGGGCCGACGAAGACTTTTGGATATCCTATCCTACCAACAAAGATTTCCGGTGGCGATGCTCCATCAATCTGCCTATCTACTATTGAGATAGTCCTCCTAATCCTTTTATATTTCAGAAGGACAGGGCATATCCTGCGGCCACAGAGGTTCTTTGCTCCTCTACAAAGGATACATATTCTAGTTCGATCTGCACGCACCAAATATCCAGTAGATGGTCTAAGCTCCGATGCTGTTTCCTTTGTAATCAGATGAGATATCCATGGAATTCTTCGCTTAACCTTCTTAAAGCCTCTACCCATAATCATCATACCTAATTATATGCAGTATTTTTGGGCTTTCTTCCCTAAATTCGTTTTATGATCGATGTTGATAGGGCCCCTCTCAATATAGGCAGCATTACACATATGATAACTGACCTAACAGCCGCAAGAGGGCTAAGCCCCATGAAGATATATGATATTTCGCTTAAAAGGCTTACACACAAACTGAAGCGAGTAGCAAAAGATGCTAGGAAAGAAGGACAGAGTGAAACAGAGGAGGCGACACGGCACACCACTCTACATAAGGATCACAGCCATAGCATGCATGGTGCTCGCAGGGCTACCCCTCGCAAAAATGGAGCAAAGCTTGAAGGAGAGCCCAGGACTGAGAAAGCTCTTAGGCCTAAAACGGCTGGTCTCAGAGACAATACTCAGCGAGTGGAGAAGCCTTGGACCACTCATCTGAGAACTCATCGAGTATACATATAGGGTCATTGCTAGGCTTAAAGGAGTTCCTAGGAGCATTGTCATCGTAGACACTACTGGCTCCAGGCGGAGCCGTGCAAGCAGTCATTACGAAGACCGAATTGGCCGTAAGAAGAAGATGTATGCGAAAGTAGTTGCTGTCTATAGCCCAGACGCAGACGCTGTGTTTACGGTTGGTATGGATTATTACATGATACACGACATCAGAATGACTGAGGACATCTGGGATAGGATCACCGATTCTGGGCTTTTTGATAGGCTCGTTGATGATAAGGGCTTTGATTCTTCGAAACTCATAATGCATGCGGCTAAACGTCATTGGTGCTATGTATCGATGTGCGTGGCGGCAGGCTTAGGCCTAGGTCCGGTATCCGTCTGCTGTCCAAGAGAAACTATAATGTTTGGGGCTGAGAGGGGTAATGTTAGGTCTTTGGTTGAGTCTCTTTTCTGCTCTGTTAAGGCTTTTAGCTGTGGCTTTGTTTGTCTGTTCTTGAGGGTTTTGCGGCTGGGATCGCTGTGATGTTCTTAGCATATAGCATCGCTGTCTTGGTAAGGCTAGAACAGTGAAGTTCGAAGGTTTAAAATAAGGAAAAAGCCATTAGAACAAATGTATTTACTTATTATCATTTAAACGAGAACGAACATGCGTCTTGAACCAGACCCGATAAAATCGAACTCTAAACTCATTAAAAATTTGATCCAAATCGAAAAAAGAAGAGAAAAAATTTAAATTTCACTAGGCTCTTCAGGAGATTCCTCAACAGGCATCTCTGTTGATTCTTCACTCAATACCTTCTTCTTACGCCTGAGCATAAATGCAAGTACAATTATAGCCCCTATTATCATGAATAATAATATCAGAGAATATGAAGTTGTTGAAGGAGGCGCTTGAGCTTCTATTAATATGACATCACTCTTACCAACATTACTAGCCTTATCAACCGCAACAACTCGTATCCAAACTTTTTCCTCACTAATATTTAACGTAGCTACATAAGAGCCATTAGCTAATTCCATCTCTATAAAGCTCCAAGTTTTATTATCGAATGAATAATACAGATATACAACTTTAATTCCTGAAGAAGGCTCAGTATCACTAACATTGGCAATAAATTCAACAGCAGAACCAAGGAATATTTCCTTCGGATACTCGATGTTTTCTATACTCGGTGCTACTGTGTCAACAAATATACTAATAGAATCAGAACCTATATTGTTAGCAATATCAATAGCCTTAACAACTATTATGTGTTCACCTTCAGACAAGTTTAGTGCGTAACTGTAGGTGTCGTTAGAAATATTCGTATCCACAGGTTCATCATCAACATAGATTTCAAAGTGATCAATACCATAATCATCAGACGCCGACCATGACATGATTATGCTACTCTGATTTGTATAGCTGTTATTTTCTGGGCTCTCAATTGATATTATTGGGGGTGTCAGATCGACATATATATTTGTAATGCTTGAGGATACGCGTCCTATTAGATCAATCATACGTACTTCAATTGTGTGGGGTCCCTCTAATAGTCCAGTTATCGTGTAGCTTGTCTCTGTACTTGGTATTGAAGTGTTTATGGGAACACCATCAACGTATATTTCAAAATGATTTACATATTTAGAGCCAAATGTTGTCCAGTTTACTGTAGTGCTGCTTGGTGCGTACGTATCATTTTCAGGCGAAATAATGAGTACTTTTGGATATTTACTAGATCCCACACTTAAATCATCGATATATACCCCTGCATAATTAGCTGATGAGTCAGACATCATATGAAAGCCAAAGTATATATTGCTCCCCATGCCGGTTAGGTTGAACATGGTTTCCATCCATGATGATGTTTTTCCAGTCCAAGCATCCCCATAATAGTAAGTACTGCTATATTCTGGGCCAGCGATCGGATATAATATTATCCAGTTCTCGAGATCATAACTAACTTCGACGCGTGCGCCATCATATCGATTCTCTATATAATACCATATGTATAGTATCACATATATCGAGTCGCCCTCATTAAACGTTATAGGTAAAGCTGAGAAGTTTAGTACTAGATAACTATCTTCGTCGTTATTATAGTCACCGTCAAGGTTTGTCGCCCAAACTTTTGTTCCCGAGTGCGCACTCCCTGGACCAGACGTCGGCTCACCCCACTCCCAAGATGATGCAGTACCCATAATAGACCATTCAAATCCGGGATCTGCTTCAAAATCATATTCTATAATGAAGGCAAGGCCTAGTACTATTTTGGATTTCATATTATTACCAAGTATATCCTCATTTAATACTGGATTTGCATATACTGTTATGTTTATTGGTCCTAAAATGGACACTGTCCAATTAAATGACACTATGATACTTTCCTTACTTTTAATCTCTGAGATCACTGTTGTGTCTACTAATACATCATTTACTAGGAGATCAATAACTACATTCGTTTCATTCTCAATACCATTATTAAAAATAGTTGTATTTATCGTGATATTCTCACAGTATTCTATTACCTCTGGAACTTGGATAGCGGAGACGACAATATCATGATTTGAAATTGCCGTAACGAAAACCTTAACATCATCAATATACCATCCATCATAATTGACAGAATAATCCGAACTAAAGTGGAATGCTATGTATAGGTTCTTATCTTCCTTCACATAATTGGTAATATCAAATATTGTTTTAACCCATCCATTGCTTGATCCAGACCATCCTTTTTCCTCGTATTCAGGCCCCTCCATTGGACTTAATTTTATCCACGTATTACCATCGTAACTTACCTCAAACCACGCGTAATCAAAGCCACTCTCTATGTAGTACCAGTGGTGGAATATCACGAGTATCTTTGATACTGAATAATAATACTTAAGATCATTAAATACTTTGATTAGCTGACTATCTTCGTCGTTATTATAGTCACCGTCAAGGTTTGTCGCCCAAACTTTTGTTCCCGAGTGCGCACTCCCTGGACCAGACGTCGGCTCACCCCACTCCCAAGATGAATTAGAACCACTTATAATCCACTCTGCTGTTGGATCAATCTCAAAATCATTCTCGTATACATATGTTCCTCCGTAAGCCACTTCTTCAGCTTCGTTGTCCTCAGTAACATACTCTCCAGGTACCGGCTCCACTACCACTTTAATATTAAGTATACCGATTAGTGATTCATTTATAGTAAGAGTGAATGTAACATTTTTGACTTTCATACTCCCTATATCTATCGTTTCAGAACCCCATTCTGTTCCATTTATATATAACCTGACATTGACTCCCGTCTCACTACTATTACCATAATTTGCTATTGCAACAGTAATATTCCTAGTCTCGTGGTATACAAAAATATGATTCATATATATTCCATCTATACATAATTGATGCTCGTATGCTATATACGCTATGATTAAATCATCGACATACCATCCATCATATGTTATTGAAGAGTCCGATGTAAAGTTGAAACCAAGTCTTATTGTTTGTCCACGGAATTTAGCAATATCAAACAGCGCAGGCGTCCATTCCTTATTTTCTCCAGTCCAACCTCTGCCATATTTAGCTTCCGAATATTCAATGCCCATTATCGGCTCTACGAGGTACCATCCTGTTCCATTATTAATCATTAACCTTGCGGAATCAAACCATTTTTCTATGTTGAACCAATGGTAGAATAATACATATACGTTGGATGCATTGGCTGGTATTTGGATCTCTGGACTGACGAGAGTACTATTCTCATCATTATTATATTCGCCAGCTAGGTTTGTTGCCCAACAGTATTGACCCGAATATGCGCTTCTGGGACCTGATGTAGGTTTACCCCACTCCCAAGATGAATTAGAACCAGTAATATTCCACTCTGCTGTTGGGTCTGTTTCAAAATCATTCTCATATATCTTCCTGGCAACGATCATTATTGTTGATTTATTATTGTTGTCAGCATCAGCTTCTTCTGGTATTATATCCACACTAATCGTCACATCTGATACCCTGTATTGTGTTGGGGAATAGCTGAATGTTATGTTGACTAATTCCATACTGGGGAGATCGACTAGCTGTGAATCTTTTTCTTCCTTGTCGATGATTAATCTAACAAGGATATCTGTCGCATTCTTATAGCCGACATTTATTACTGTAGCATTGATTAAAGCTGTTTCTCCAATGTCAATAAGTAATGGAGCCTCTACTTTATCGATAACAAATTCATAGGGCGTTAGGCTTGATTCCTCATAGGCGTAAACTACTGCATTGTATAGTACAATATAGTCCTCAATCGTTGGAGTGTATCCATAAGCAGGGAGATTCACTTCTGGCATGTGTGTGAAGTATATAGCCATTCCACCTCCGTATATGTGTTCTGAAATCTGGGCTTGTTCATCAGTAGACTTTGCTAGTATTGTTGCTGGAGAACTTGGATCTAGCTCTAAACCTGTAACAGTATAGTTCATTCCAGTCTCATATGGTAGAGTCACCCCAGCGAATATTGGGTGCGATTCATTTAGAATATTAAATGTTGGCTCAAATTCCGAGCCCCAATTCCCTGCCGGCTTGCTCGCATATCCAAATATTTCCGCTAGCTTCATATTGTTGGGGGCGTCTGAGGATAGCGTACCTCCAGTTCCTATTATACCGTGTCCCGCTAATACGTAATGCTTGATAGCATTTATTTCCTCATCTGTGAATTCCCATCCATAATCAAGATTCCATGCATCTGATATGAATAGAATGTCCGCAGAACTATTAATTATGTCGGATAGTGTTATGCCATCCTTGTTTAGTGATTCTCTATCAAACTCTACCGCATATTCACCATACTTGTACCAGTTCTCTTGGAGCTCAGCAAATGTTGTTGATGATATCGACACATCCGATCCCCACGAATCTATGACAACTACCTTAATTATTCCTTTTGCACCAATAAATGATGTTTCATTGATCCCCCAGTGTGCCCTTGTTGGATCGCATGCGACGATATGTATCTCATATTCGCTTGCGACTGTTGTATTCCATGAATATATATAATGTCCAGTAGTGTTTGTGTTAACTGATACATTCTTAACGGTATTGCCATAAGCATCAATTATCGTTATGTTCACTTCAGCGTTTCCTACTGGGGTTCCAGCCTTGTTTAATACTCTTCCAGTAATATTCACATTATGATTTAACTTAACAAATGGCTCGCAACTCACACTAACTTTTAGTGTACCAACACGCATTACTTTACCAACGCGACCTATTTCATCTCCAGATTTCGCAAATACTGCGAGAATGTATTTTCCAGGAGGGGTACCAGATGGTATACCTAATTCAGCAATAAATGTGCCATTACTATAACTTGTTACTATAGTCGAGTTTATTATCTCAATATTTCCTGTTAGTATCCACACTTTAACAGTAGTTGCTATTCCCTCATTGGTGAACGCTCTATTCACGTGACCCACTATCTTGAATGTTTGTCCAGGATCGACAGATATCGTGTTATTTTCGATGGTCACGGTTAAATTATCTGCGACAAGCATTTCAAGTTCTGGATCTCCAAGAAATGCTGTTTCGAGCAATGTTTTTCTTGAAACATTGTTACCATACGCATCAGGGTCATAATCATTGGTTAAGTCTATTTTTGCTTTCACAATCAACCAGCCAGTTGGTTGTGATCTATTTGCCTCCCAATATGTCTTTATGAAGGACCACCATCGCTCATTTAGGCCGTCTAAACCATCATCTCCTGCAAATGCTATTCTAGCGGCACCAAAATAGCCAATAGCACCAGCGATTGAAGTTCTAAACCATGATTCGCCCATATTATCATCCATATTTTCATGGTCAAATGGTACTGTCGAGCACGCCATAGCAAAAATGAATGGGTACATTATCTCTTCTATAAGTATTTCATTATATACATGATATGATGATATCAGTGGGTCTCCTCCCGTTGATTCTACGTTTTGCCACCAAGTGGTTGGACTTCCATGATCCCAAAAGTTTACTATCGCCACACCACCCTCTATATAACTGATGGTGTTTTCTGTTGTTAGATTATCATTGGGTGATTCGGCTGTATCATAGAGCTTTATTGGTTCATAGCCCGTATATTGTATGTAGTTCTGGATCATATTGTTGAAGAATTGGGCTCCATCATCATAATCAAACGCTTGAGCTCCCAACAGCAATGCTTTCTTTCTCCAATCGCCTGTTGCTGGAGCGAATTCATATAGTATCAGTCGATTTATAGCTCTTCTTACTTCCTCGATAGTGTCACCAGGTATTCTACCTACGACTAATTCTGGGTACCAATCTATATTATCTTCTATTTCTCCCCATGTTGTGTCATTATCGGCATTCCAGTCCCCATCTAGGCATGCGTAATACATATCTGTTGGTATAGTCCCATTGTCAATTTCGGGAGCTCCCCAATATGGATATGGATCCTCAACTTCTCTTGGAGGGACATCATCAGCGTCTCCTATGATAAGGACATATTCTATATTCCATGTGTTGTAGGCGTCTATTATGAAGTTCCTTATTTTTTCTGGATTATCCACGCCAGCATAGTTATTTAATATCCATGATAGATTGGCTATAGTAACATTAAGCCCTTTTTCTTCCTTCCATGTTTTATATAATATTGCTGCATCATAATACGCATCATGGGTTATTATTAGGTAATCGTAGGATCCCGTTGGTAGTTTGCTACTGATTCTAAATACGTTCTCAGAGAACTCTACGGCTTCCGATATTCCAATGACCGAAGCGCCCAATATTTCTTTGACGAACTTCGCTGATTTTTTGTCATAGGTACTTGTCTTGTAATTCTTTGGTAAATTAAAACGCACCGTTATTATAATGCGAGCATTTAGGTATGCATCACCAGTTAATGGAACGACCTGTATGGGATTCGCAGTTATTCTTACTATGGGCAGGCCTCTCATGTAGCCTATACTATATTCATTTAACACATCATTTGGATATAATGTACTCAGACTATATGTTTTCTCATCTATGATGAACTTTGGGTGCTTGTTGTTTAGTCCTATTGGTACTGGCTCTTGTTTTGGTATAGGCGTGTACTTACCAATATATTTAACCCTGAATACGTCCAGTGAGACTTCCCGAATTTTGCTATGTGTTGGTAATGCAACACTTATTGAGCATGTTGGTAAGAGCGGTTTTCCATATTCTCCAGATAAACCACAACCCTCTAACATAATTATATAGTATTCAGTATTATTGATCTTTATTGGATGAATCTTTGGATCATTAAACATTATCCATATTCTTATCTCTCCAGTAGTTCCGTGGATTTCATAAGTATAGTCGAGATCTAGATCTCTCTTTTTGTAGAATGTTGGATAATATGGTTTCAGGTAGAAATAGTCTGGTTTTGAGAGGATTTTTAATTCTGTTCTACTTTTGTCCGTACCGGGCATATCGAATTGCGTATTTCTCAAAGGTTTGTTGCTTTTTTCCCGATGGTTGGTGAAAAATGGTGCTGTTTTTTTCGATATTTTTTCGCGCGCTAAGGATTCTGGTAGCGCATTTTCCCGGTTTGGTATTAACACCCCGGAAGAAAGTAGTAGCATACCCAATATGAATAATGCTGGAAGCTTTCTTATTATTCTCAATGTACTCCCCCCTCAAAGGAGATTGTGTATGACAATATAGAATAAGAAAAAATAAAAAATAGAAGTAACACTCTTTGTGAAAATGATGCTATCCAGCTCACCAAGTTTTTTCCTGGATCCCACATTACCTCGCATAGAGTTGGATGTTTTCTACCTTAATTAATCCATCAAGGTGCCAATAAATACCGTGATGGCTATAAACGTACCAATAACATATAGGAAACAACACCAAAAGATACAATAGTATTTAGTATTCTAGCCACGAGAAATAATAGAGCAACGATATTATGGAAAATATAGCATAGAGAACATATACAAACTTATCTTTCATAATCATAAGAGCAATTTTATATTGTTTCTAATTCTTAGTTAAAAAGAGGTTTTGATATTTATTCCTGATGAGAAAGACATGGATTATAGTATTTCGAAAAATAAATGCAAAATAGAGATACTTAACCCTACACAGTTCGTTAATTTGATTTTACATTTTAGTTAGCCAGTTTTTTCCATTTTTCTTTTTAGTAAGGCATAGCCAAGTAGGAACCAAAAGGAAGAGACACTAGATAGATAAATGATGCATAAGTAATCAAGCTCACCGAATATTACTAGTTGTCGTGCAAATTTTATGTGTAGCGTTAGTGGGTTTAAACACATTATCACCTGGACTGGTAGTGGGAATACGTTTAGGGGGTAGTATATTGGGCTAATATATGTTAGGATGCTTGCGAGAAAGGAAGCGATTATCGATAAGCGCACAATATTTTTCACTAAAGATGAGAAGACAAGTATGAACCCTAGAACCCCTGCTGCCGCGATGTATAGAGAAATCACCATGAGCAGAAAAGATGAAACATCCACTTTTAGGCCCATCAAGCTCGCAATTAATAGACAAAGCGTCGGTATTGGTATCGTAGTCAGAGCTGCCGAAAGAATACTTGCAAGTATTATTTCGCTCTCTCTGATAGGAAGCAATTTATAAAAGAGAACACTTGTTGTGGAAAACTCAATTGTTGCGAGAACAGCCATGCTCACAGATACGGCTATTATTTGGATTGATAGCCAACCCAAGAGCATTATTGCTGAGGATGTTTCTCCAACAAATGCTCTCAGACCATACGTTAGGAATATAGTGCCCAATATCGCCGACGTAAGGGGACTAAATGTTATTTCCCAGCGATTCGTTAAGTTCTTCTTTAAGAAATATAGGAAGAGAACATTGAATCGCAATTTACTCGCCCCTTCCTAGCAGCTTTTCAAAGATCAATGTTTCCTTTGGCCTTATGTTAATATACTTTATCTCACCACCTTTTTCAAATATTCTTTTCAGAATAGTGCTCAATGGGTTCAGAGATAACAAATATATCTTCGTATCGAGCTGGATTTCCTCCCTCGATAAACTGAGGACTGATACGTTATTAGCTTTTATCTTTTCTAGAAACTCGTCGGCTTCAGATGCGCTTAATTGAATCACCTTTACGGATCCGCCAGATACTCCAAGGCGTTCGAGAATTCTGGAAACCAGTCTGTCAATACTAACATCAACTTTCTCAACATCTTCAATCTCCTCTAAGCTCTTAACTTCCTTTATGGATAGCCCCCTAAGCGTAAGTTCGAGCAACCACGCAGTCGATGATCTCCTTATTTCCCCCTGTAACTCATCCCTTGTGTACTCCCTTATCTTTCTCCCATTACTCAAAAGCAGAATGCGATCCGCAAATTCCATAATGTCGTCTAGGCAATGCGATATGATAACCAGCGATTTTTCCTCATTAACTAGTTCCCTCATGCGTTCCTTAACTATCGAAACTGATGCGACATCAAGATTGGCGAATGGTTCATCAAGAATAACAATACTTGCATCATCTTTAATGAATAGTTTAGCCAATTCTACCTTCTTTTGTTGGCCGGTTGACAATTGCGATATACGGGAACGCTTTTTATCATGCAGTTTCAATAGTCTAAGTGCTTCTTCGATACGATATTTATAATCCCTTATCCCGTGAATCTTAGCCCAGAAAACCAGAGCGTCCCAGACCCTATCACTATGGTTGAATAGAGTGCTCTGATATATCAGCAAAACATTTTTTCGCAACAATACTTTATTCTCCTGCCCAAAAATTTTTATTGCTCCAGAATCGGGACTAGTTATTCCCGATAAAATCCGCGCTAACGTAGATTTACCAGAACCATTAGGTCCAAAGATACCTAGAGTCTCCCCCCGGCATATGACTATATCGACACCGTCTAAAGCCTTTTTATTTCCATAATGTTTGGTTAGTCCATGGCCGATCAATATTTGTCTCTCACTGGTCATGTCTCATTTACCTAGGCAGAGTTTGTAAGCTTCTTCGACATCACGACCGCATGTCTCTTTTAGTAGCTTATTGATCATCTTGTAGCTCTGTGGTTTTTCCTTCGCGATCCTATCAATCAGCTTTGGGAGTGTCTCCTTGTTGCATAGGTTAACGAATAGCTTCATGACTCCCATCCTTAAAGTCTGATCGGTTTCGTCTTCAGATAATTTTTCAGCAGTTTGCTTAATCTTCGCTATGATGTCTGTCACGTCGCCTCTTATCTGTGTTAGTGAAGCAATTATTCTTTCCGCTCGAGTATCCCTCCAAGCAATTATGCTCTCTAAACTCGGCATTTTCTCTGGGAAGTATTGCTTCTCGATATCGCCCTTCACGTCAGGATAAAACTCTAGGAGAACATAATAGGCAAGGACTTGGGCTATTCCCTCCATGGCCCATTTTGGTAGAAATCCTAGGCCCCTAACAAATTTCAGGTAGCTTTTTGTCACATTACTAACAATATTCCTCAAATTTTCGATATCATCCTGTTCCAAATCCCAAGTTATTGGGAAGACTAGGGTCTCTTCAAGACTCTTTAATGTTAAAATAACTACCTTCTCCTTCTTGCCTACCTTAATTCGAAACTTGAGGCGATCTTCCAGCTTAATATAGTTCTCCAAAATGCTAGAGAGCCTACGAATAATTTCATTAATGCGTTCACATGCCCTAGCGGGAATGTTCTCGGGACATTCTATCTCAAACATAAATGAGCACCAATATTAGCCTAACCGCAAATAATATCTCCAAAAAATTGAATTTTTCTAATTTTAAATTAGAAAAAATTAACTTAAAAATAAAAATTTATGATAAAAATAGAGCGTAGATTTGGCAAATTCGTGGGTGTTGTGGTCTTTGGTGAGGACACAGATGTAGAAGTACTTGATTGTGATGACACCCTTGTATGCGAGGGGTCGCTTCGCGTGCACAGCGATTTAGAGGTTAGGGGGGCTTGGATATTAGTGAGGATCTTGATGTGGAGGGAGGTTTTACCTTAAGGGTGGCGGGAATATCGGTGGTGATGTGTGTGTTCATGAGGGCTTCGTCGTGGATAGCGGAGTCAATATTGATGGGTTTGTTTGTGTAGAGGGAGAGTTTAGGATTATTGATGAGGCAGCATCGAGAATAAAGAATGGAGATACCTTTATAATAAATATAGTAGCTACCGGCATCGCTCTCGTCGGCGAGGAGTTATTTAAGTACCTTAAGAAGCTATGCAGAGAAGCTATAGAGCGCTATGGGCTAAAGAAAATGAGTTTTAGATGGGTCCAAACCAAAGACATACGAAACACATAGCTAAGAACGTTAGAAACCGTAATATGGTGAGCGTGTTTCTCACCTAATGGATGTGGATGATTATATGGCCTCCGCCTGGAGTAGTTCTGTTATTGAGTATTCTCCTACTCCCCGAACTTTTACTGATAGGTCTTTTGATTCTTTTGGTTCTAAACTGATCTTCCAGAGGAGGAGTATTCCTTCTGGGGTTTCGCTCTGTGTAGCCTCGGGCTTTATTTCGATTATTTCAAATGTTTTTGGTACTAAATATTTTATTTCGTAGTCATATGCCGGTGTCTCACCGCTGTTTCTCACTGATATACGTAACTCAAAGATATCTTCTCCTAATGGAATTATGTTTCTTGATGTCTCAATTGCTCTCGCTATTCTTGCTATTCTTATGGTTGGTGTTTTTTCTGGTGATGTTTCCTTGCTTATTTTCTCAGCTTTGGGTGTCGGTGCGCATAGCGCCTTTGTCGGTAGTCTAAGCTCCGTAATTCCTTTTGGAGCTTCTTGGAGTGATATTCTGTATTTTAGTTCCGCCTCTTTTCCTTTCGGTAGTATGCTGTCTCCTGCTATTCTCACTACTAATTCCTTGCCGATTTCTTTGTCTTCCATGGATACTACTTCTTTTTCGAACTCTTTAATTGTTTTGTTTGCTACTTTTAGTGTTATTTTTGTTGGGTCGCTGAACCCTCTGGGTATAGATTCGTGGATCTCTATTGCTCCTATATCAACACCGCCGTTGTTTATTATTCGTGTTGTTATGTCTATGTGGTTCTGCCCTATTGGTGGGATCTCGTTTGGTCTTACGTATCTCTCCAGTTTTTTGTCTACGATTACTTCGATTTTCTTTTCTATGCCGAATGACATAACGCTGAGTTCTGGTAGGGTCAGCTCATATGTTCCCTCGCAGATAATTGCTAATCTCTCCTTAACGCTGCCCCCAACCCACACTTTTACCTTTGGTATCTCCATGGATTTGACGGTTATTGGCCCCACACTGAATATGCTATTTGGTTCCAATCTTAGTTCCTTCACAAGTATCTTGTTGCCTTTCTTTTCGATGAATTCGGACTCTTCCAAGGATACTATTTCACCACTTACAAGTTTTATCTCGCCCTCAGCATATACATACATGTCGTAAGGATTTCTAATATTCATAATTACCTCCCATGTCCCCGGCGTTTCTGGTTTTTCCTTCTTGCTGATGTCGTAGCCTAAGAGGAACATACTAGTCGCTTTTTTGAGTGTCAAACCGCTAAGAGTTGTGCTTCTTGTTGAGATTCTAACTGCTATTTTTCCTAAAGATACTTTTTTCATGTCCCTAGGAACTATGCCTATGTTTAGTTTGCAAGTATATTCGGATTTTGGTTGGCAGTTCTCTAGTATCCAAACAGCCTTATTATCATACCTCTCAAAGCTCCCCATGCATCTTTCACCCAACACTACGCTGGTTACATGATCACTTGGATAGAACTCTATTGCTGTTCTATCTATTGTGCCCTCGGTATTAATTTTAATTCTCAATGTTAGTGTTACTATGTTCTCTGCACCATAAAGAACAACAAGATCTCCTCCAGGCCCCGATACATCATACGTTACTACTATTGGGGGTCTATACTTCTTAACATCGTATTTGGCCTCATACATGTAGCCTTCCACACCATATTCTGGAAGAGATTTAATATGGATCCTTTCCTCAAGCGAAACTCGGTCAGCATTACCAAGTATGAGTTCTGTGCCAAATATAGGCACCGATGATTTATTAATAACTCTGAGATACCTATTTGCTTCCTTTAGCTCGATAGTAGAATCCCTCATTACTCCAGTTTCCTTTTCTTCGAGTTCAACTACAACTTCGCCAATGTATGTTTCTGGCATCTCGGTAGCCGCTTTCTCCTCCCTTAACTCTGTTTTCTTCTTCTTTTTCCAGAAAGCCAAGGATTTCACCCTCTAATAATTTGAATCCCAAATACAATCCTTTTTATGCCTTTTTTATAAAGTAGATACCTCCAACATAGACGCCGATTACGCTTACAAGCCTTACATATTGCAGTATAGCATAAAATCCGAGGTAGTTTTTGACTGTGCTTAGATCAAGAAACGCTGATACCGTAGGAAGAATCATAGATATGAGACTCAATGCTACGAGTATCTTAGATATTCTAATGTATCCAGCTCCCGCCAACAGTGAAACTATTAGCAGCAGAGGCCCGATATACATTATTAGAATAATGAGTATTCTATCGACATACGGAGCATATTCGGGAGGAATACTTAATATTGTTCGTATGAGAATCAAGAGACGTGGATCGCCGCTTATCCCAGCTAACATGCATAGGAACGATGAGGCACCAAGTATTATTGTCCACCTATAAACTTCGAATGTTGCTAGAAACGCCAATATTATTCCTAGACCGAGCAGACCTATCTCTATTCCGAGGAGATGAATAGCTTTGAGTAGGTACGACATATCCTGTGTTGCCTGTGAAACATACTGTTGTATTATCGGACCTAGGAAAAATATTTTTGTTAGGAAAGACATTAGGGATACTCCAGCACCTATTCCTATTAACCAGTTCCCCAGACGTCTAACTTTAGGTATGAGCAAAGCACCAATTATCACCGTTAGTCCTCCACCCATTGCTAGGTATCCTAAAACCTCGAGAATTTTGAGAGCGACACCTTTGTACTCCGAGGAGATTATGCCGTACTGAATGACGAGTGATATGATCCTCTCATAGAAACTTATGCTTCCCGAAGCACCCAAAACAAATAATATAATGCCCCCAGCAACACCAAGCACAACCTGTACTCTACGCCTCTTTTTTAATCTAAGTCTTATTTCCCTAGGTTCTCCTTTTGGCATATCGCTATTGGTTTTTATGGTTCCTTCTTTATTTCTCGTAGCTCTTTTCTCCTCTGGCCTAGGAGTAGTATCCAAATGTTCGGATTTTCGACTAAGAAACATAAAGCATTCACCACTAAAGAATATTGAGGAAATATGACTAATATATTATCGTGTGATTTGTTCGAGAGAATTGTGAGATATAGGATATAGATGTCTAGCCCATATTAATATGCTTTAACTTCTGTTCAATGATTTTTCCCTGTCTCTTGCTTTGTATATGTTTGCTCTATCATAGAGAGGTCTAGCCTTATTTTCGAAGATATCTTTCATAATGCCTATCATCGCTTCTACAAATATTAGAAGCATAGGTTTGTTGGAGTATATATCAATAAACTTCTGAAACTCTCCGAAGACCTCAGGAGCGATGCGGGTAATATTGAAACTCATCAAAAATTATGATCCAGTTTGAAGCAAACTCAAATAGAACCTCAACAAACGAAGACCAATCATCAACCCTGATGTATCTAGGAATGGATAGTTTTAATCTGAGAGCATCAAAAAACTCTCTAAGTAGGTCAGAGCTTCTTTTGTTAGGGTTTGCATAGAAGTAGAGAAAATTACGTCCCTTAGAGAGCTCAAAAACTAGTCGGGTTTTACCGACTCGTCTAAGACCCATGATAGCGACGGGAAACAATTTCTGTCTAGATCTCCTAAAATATCTTTCTAAGTGCTCTAGTTCTCTTTTTCGATCCACAAATCGTAATTGTTATCCCCAAAATTATTTATATCAAAAATAATTTTTTCTTTAAATAATTTAATAGAACTAGTTATTAAAGTTTTTAATCAAGTTTCCATAGTTTAACCTCTCCATATTCCCCGCCACTTACCAGAACTCTGCCATCTGTAGACCAACTTAGTGCGGTGACTTTACCTTTATGCGCATCAATACAACTTTCTTCTCATTTTCTAGTA
>Ga0190311_1000244_pt1 | contig 19361 bp, 14 predicted proteins | sample 48700789_MG_FD_165037 | JGI IMG/M metagenome (GOLD analysis project Ga0190311, IMG submission 165037) | Hydrothermal vent sediment bacterial communities from Southern Trench, Guaymas Basin, Mexico - 4870-07-8-9_MG | ecosystem: Environmental > Aquatic > Marine > Hydrothermal vents > Sediment ...
TAGCTATATAGTATATAAGGAATTCTCCATAAATCACGGATAATGTATGAATTAAATAGTTTTTAAGGCTAATTACTACCTTAATATTTTTATTATACCTATGCAATAAAAAGATTATATTTTAGAGGTGGATTGATAGTGGGAAAAAGTTTTCTCTTACTTCAATTTACGGATTTAGCTGGCGTATTTCGTTCTACTACAATTAAATGGGATGGTAGGAGACTAGACGATGTTCTTGCATTATTTGATGGTTCAAGCGTTATTGGATTTACTGGAATAGAGTATAGCGATCTAGTTTTGAGACCTATTAAGGAAACAGTTAAGGAGATTCCATGGTATAATGGAGTATATAGAGCTATATCTAAAGTGTATTTGCCTAGTGGTATAAGGCTTATTTATGATCCTAGATTCATTGCTGAGAAGACATTAGGCTATATAAAAAGTTTGGGCTATGAGCCTAAAATGGGTGTAGAACTAGAGTTCTTCATATTTGATAATATAGAAGTTCTTGTCCGGGATAATGAACAACATCTCTATATATCGTCAATAGAATCTCCTTGGGAAAGAGGCTATGGTATTAAAACTAAAGCTGCATACCACGTTCAAGAGCCCATGGATACTGTTGCTGAAATAAGAAGGGAGGTCGTTAAAACTATTGAGGAGTTTGGCTATGACTGTGTCAAAAACCATCATGAGGTAGCTACTGCTGGTCAGGTGGAAGTTAGTAGTAATACATATGATCCAGTTAAACTCGGCGATTATATACAGACTTTCAAGATGATTGCTAGGAAAATTTCAAGAGACTATGGAATGGAGGCAGTATTTTTACCCAAACCTATACCTAGAGACAATGGCAACGGAATGCATATACACTCTAGTCTGTGGAGAGATGGAAAGAATTTATTCCATGATGAAAATGATGAATATGGGCTTAGTCAGTTAGCAAGATACTTTATAGGGGGTCTTATAGAACATGGAAGAAGTTTATCAGCAATAGTATCTCCCACTGTAAATAGTTATCGACGATTAGTACCTGGATACGAGGCTCCCGTATACCTGCTCTGGGGCATAGCTAATCGCAGTACAGCTATACGCATACCGGCTATAAAGTTTAAACCTAATTCCATGAGAATAGAATATAGACCCCCAGATTCCCTTGCTAATCCCTATTTGGCGTCATCAGCGATTCTACTCGCAGGTATAGACGGTATTAAGAAGAATATAGATCCAGGAGATCCTTATCAAGGCAATGTCTATGAAATACCATTGAAGAAGATACCTAAAGAAAAAAGACTACCAAGAAACCTTAGTGAAGCCTTAGATGAGCTTGAAAGCGACCATGAGTACTTAAAACCAGTATTTTCGAAGGAAGTTCTTGAAAGATATATTGAGATTAAGAGAAAAGAAGTCAAGGAACTAGCTCCTAATCCAGCTCCAATAGAGTATATATACTACTCAATATACTAGTTTATTCCAAGACTAAACACTATTGTACCCCGCCCGACCGATCCCCTTCATATCCATATCCCAGCATGGGGTCTCTGGGGATGTGAGGAGGCGGGGCCCCATTTTATAGTTCTATCAAATAGTCATATATATTAATATATTCCATAACAACAAATATTAAAGGAGTAGTATCTCTGGGTGATATTGTTTTGAAGAGATATCTACTATCTATATTTGTTGTTATATTATTTCTTATACCAAATTCAACTGTGATTGTAGGGATTAATAGTGGCTATAGTATTTCAGAGACTGTTAATGAAGAAAATAAGACTGATTACTTGCTAATGGTTCCTGAGACTGTTGATAGTGGATTATATGATCTATACATTGAACTTGAAAATGGTACGAGATACTGGATACCAAGAAGTGTATGGGTATTGCCGGCTGAAGGCTTTACGAAATTAAGAATAGCACATATATCTGATCCCCACTTCCTAGGCATTCCAGCTGAAAACCAGCACTTAAGATTCGTAGGATTATTACTGACGCAATTATTTGGAGCAGATCTAGTTATTGAAACAGGTGATGATGCGGATACAGCAAGTATCCCGCAATATATTGAGAGTAGAGGTTATCACTGGGCATTCATGTATTCAACACCAATGCTTTTAGTTCCAGGTAATCATGACTTTGGAACATCTAATTGGGAGGTATACTATGGGCCTCGTGAATGGTATAGATTAATTGGAGACAAGATCTTAGTTGTTGGTATTGATACCTTAGGCGAAGGTCTGCCAAAGGAATCCTCACTTAAATGGCTAGAAGAAGTTCTAGCTAATAATACTGATGTACCGATAAAGATTGTATTAATGCATCATCCAGTATTTTATTGGCAAGGCGAGCTTGTAACGAATTACCAGAGTAAAGAGTTTAGGGATCCTCATCAATATAGAGATAGTCCCCTTAGTTATTACTGGGGAGCAAATATATCAATGGCTAGATGGCTACTCAGGTTATGTGAGGACTATAATGTTACAATGGTAATGGCTGGACATATTCATCGTGATCAATATGTTAAGTATGTTTCAAATAGAACGGGCACGGTTACATACTTTGTAACGACAACTACGTTGGCGCAAAGCAGACCTAATTATAATGGTTTACAGATAATTGATCTATTAATGAATGGCAACTTTACATTCCCATATGCTCCGCCAACGTTTATTGGTTTTGGAGAAGATGCTAGTGTTAGAAGCCGGGTCTATAACTCTATACCTGATGATCCAACATGGGATGTCGGCTATTTCTATGGAAGGTTCTTAGAGGGTAATACAGCATATGACTTCATCTTATGGAATAATCTATACTCTGATTCAGAGAATGTACCAATATCAAATGTAGTAACTCTTGCTCTTCCATGGATCAGTGAACAAGCATATTTCAAAGTATTATCAAGCCTTGGTAATGCCCATGCAGAAATGCTTGACTATATAGTTAAGGATGGAATACTCTATGCGCTACTTAACATAACTATGCCTAGTAGCGGCGACATGATAGAATTTATAATATATACAGCGGAAGACAATACTCCGCCAGCTGCAGAGTTTAAACTTGCTACTCCAAGGCCTCCAAAGCTCAATAGATCTGTTACACTATACTTTGACATAATGGATATAGGTTGGGGTATAAGGAACGTTACAGCCTATCTCATAGAAGATAATCAACAAATACCTATTGAGATAAAGAAGGCAGCGGGACTTACATATACCTTATCAGTAAGGGTTACAGCTAGGGAGACAGTAAATAGGACAATAAGGCTTGTAGTATATGATCTAGCTGGGAATGTTTATGAACAAAACTATACCTTTACATTCTATGCTCCAGGCGAATCAGGAGACTATTACTACGGCCCTACAGAAGGGTTACCTGAACAACCTCCAGAGCAACTGCCTAACTTAATGGAGTTCGCCAATCCAGTTATTTCAAAGAACTTTGGACCAGGATCGCCGGTAATAGTGTATCCAGGAGGCTCATATATTGTAGAATTTAAACATGCACTAGGAGATATATCAAGAGTCTATATAGCAGGAGTATTTCGTGAAGATAATGAGCTTGTATATAGGGAGTTTAATGTATCACTCGTACCATATGTACCAGGAATGCTTACTACTACGCCTTCTCCTACTACTTCTCCGACGACTACTACGCCTACGACAACCCCAACAACTACGCCACCTACAGAATCACCTACATCCCCATCACCTACGGAGACCCCGCCTCCTGCAGCACCTGATTATACCATGTACATAGTTATTCTAGTAATAGTAGTAATTCTAATAGCAGTTATTGCATTTCTATTAAAGAAGAGGTAATAATTTTATAACAAAATCTTTTTTCTTAGTAAATACTCCTATTTTGGTGAAAGTATTCTAACATTATCTCTATGTATATAGACAGTAACATCTGCACCTAATGGCACATCTAGTATATTTGGTATATATGCTATAAGTGATGTATCACCAATTTTTATTTTGGCCTCTATTTTTTCGCCAACAAACATTTGGAAGTCAAGCTTTCCTTTAAGGACATTGTATTCTCTTGACCTTGCTTTACTTGACAATGCTTTATCGATAATAATATTCTCAGGCCTTATTACGACTGCTGCTTTACCTTTAATATCGGGCATAATTAGTAGTCCTTCAAGCTCCGTTTTTAGCTCATCAATGTATATCTTTGCATAAGTATCTCCTTTCTCAGTAACTTTTCCATAAAAGATATTGCTTCTACCAATGAAGTTAGCTACAAATATTGATTTAGGATAGAAGTAGACTTCTTTGGGTGTCCCTACTTGATAGATTCTGCCCTCATTCATAATTGCTACTCGATCACTTATACTCATAGCTTCGAGCTGATCATGGGTAACATAGATTGTTGTAATACCTAGTTTCTTCTGAATTCTCTTAATTTCTTCTCTCATTTCAATACGTAGCTTAGCGTCAAGGTTGCTAAGGGGCTCATCAAGCAGTAAAACACGTGGTTCAACGACAAGTGCTCTTGCAAGTGCAACACGTTGTTGCTGACCACCACTAAGTTGTAGTGGAAAACGATTCTCAAGCCCTTCAAGCTTAACAAGTTCGAGAACCCATTTAACACGTTTTCTTATTTCACTCTCTGGTATTTTCTGGATACGAAGACCATATGCAATATTATCATATACAGTCATGTGAGGCCATAATGCATAGTTTTGGAAAACCATTGCAGTTCCACGGTGATATGGTTTCATAAAAGTTACGTCATCATCGTCGAAGAATACCTTACCCTCTTCAGGAACTTCAAAGCCAGCTATTATACGTAGTGTAGTTGTCTTACCACAGCCACTTGGACCCAGTAAAGTAAATAGTTCTCCATGTTCTATCTCTAAATTAACATGATCGACGGCTACTACAGGACCATATACCTTGGTGACGTTTTCAAGCCTGACTTTTGTCACGGTCTATGCACCTACCTATCCTATAGTTATCTGTATAAGTATTTATAAAAACAACTAGATGCCTATGAATGCGTATCTCTGCTTGAGCACCAATGTTACGATTATTACAGCGATCAACTGAAACACAATTAGTAGGAAGCCCATTGCAGCAACATATTGTATACCCTCAGCAGTACCTCCTTTATAAATAGTCATCATATAGTAGGTCATCGGTGCTTGATTACTATTGATACTTCCTATAGTCACACTCGTACTTACTTCTGTACTAATGTATATGAAGCCTATGAGTGCACCGCTTACAATATTCATAACGATTAATGGTAGTACAACAGTTGTTATAGTCCTTAATCTACCAGCTCCAAGGTTTAATGCAGCTTCTTCTAATGCTTCATGGACTTGCTGGAATCCTGCATAAATTGATCTAGCTACAAATGGCAATTTACGAATAGTATAAGCTATAATCAATACAATCCATGCTTGAAATGTTGGTGGACCTGCAACGGGATTTATAGCTTCAAATAATGGTTGCAAGAATGTACCGGTAGCCCATCCTGGATTCTGTACTGTCCCAAGAGCCCATCTAGCTAATTCTGAATAGAAGTAATAATATCCGAGTGCGACAACTAGACCCGGTATGGCAATAGGTATAGTAGCTAATGTGTCAAGCATTGGCGTAATAATTTTGATGCGTGTACGGCTTACTACATAGGCCGTTATAAGCGATATAATTACAGCAAGACCTACAGCTGACAGTGCATAGACTATTGTATTGCGTATATGCATTGGCACGTCTCTGGCAAAGGCAGAGCCACCGGTAAATATTTCAATAATATATTTTGGCGTGGCTTGATCAAGCTGTAGAGTAAAAGATCTAGGTGGGATAATGTTAAAAGCCATTAAGACAACACCGATCTGTGGAAGAGCTGTAAAGATAATTAATGGCAATAATAGAAGGTATATTAATAGATGTCCGCATATCCCAACTCTTCTTATTCTAGGATGCCATCTACCTCCTCTTGAAATCATTGCATATGCTCTCATACCTACATAACTACGTATTACTAGGAATCCAATAACAGCTAATCCTAATAAGACAAAGCCTAGTGCTGCTATCTCTGGCGTAACCATTCCTGTTTCGCCAGTTAATGAACTAAAGATCTGGTAACTCATAAGTCTTCGTTCATTAAAAACTACTGGAGCGCCAAGATCTTCTAATCCAAAGATAAATACTAGTATCGAACCAGCGGCAATACCTGGTAAGGCTAGTGGAAGTGTAACTGTAAAGAATAGTTTCAATCCTTTAGCGCCAAGGTTTTCAGCTTGTTCTTCCATACTTGGATCAACGTTTATGAAGCTACTATATGCATTAAGGTATACTATTGGGTAAAATGCCATTATCTGAGCTAATGCGACACCTGCCAATGAATCGATACGTAGTTTAAATCCAAATAAGGCACATGTCAATGCAGATATGGGGCCTGATTCATTAAACAGTATTTTAACTACATAGGCATTAGCGAAAGGAGTCACGAATAATGGTACCGTTGCAAGTATCCTAAAAAATGTTTTCCCATAGAAATCATACCTTGCTAGCACGAAAGCAACTATTATACCTAAAACAGTCGCTACTACAGTCACTACAGTAGCATTAATTAATGAATTCAATAATATTCCAAAATTCAAACCAGTAATTATTATTACCGTGGCATTACCGATAGTTCTGACGTCCCATAGCTTTTCATCAGGATAAAAGAATCTACGTACATATGATTGACTTGTAAATATTACCCTGAAATGTTCATACCAAGGCTGATCAGGCAATACATCAAAGGCATGTCTCAACATTATAAGTACTGGAACAACAAGAAAAGTTATCAAAATAAATGTTGATATTATGATAAATATTATCATTACAGTATCTATTTTGAAGAATGCACTTCTAACTTTCTTTGTAAAAGATACACTAATTTTTCTACGTGCTCTTACCTGCCTATATATATTGATTTTTTGTTGGACATATCCTATAGCTGCAGATGCTATTATAGGCAATAATAGGTACATGAGTAGTCTAGGGAGTCCGAAGATCTGTAGTATGTAGATAAGTACAGAGTATACTGCACCAATTACCGATATAAAGCTCCATGAGAAGCTGTATATGAGTCTTGATGGATCAAATCCTTTTGATAGTACTAGTAAGCTCCATAGAATACATCCTATGATTAATAATGGCTCATATTCTGCATAAACTTCTAAAGGAATATTTATCTGTAGTATAAGGGATAATACAGCAATTATTAAACCACCGAATAGTAGGTCCTTGACGCCAGGGAGCTTAGCGACCATTGCCGTATCACTCCTTATTTTTAGATATTTGTGTTCAGCATATTCTAATATTTTTCCTCTACAAAGTAAAGTTATATAGACAATGGAATCTAAGTAGTGGTTTTAATTGAAAAATAGTTTTAATTGAAAACTACTTCCTACGTCCCATATAGAAGTAAACAGCTATTGCTACTACAAGTATCACTATAGCAACTATTGTTATAATGGTCGATGGAGGAATACCCTCAGGTGCTGGGGATGTAGGTGATTCTGTAGGTGGCGTAGTTGTCGTTGTTTCTGTTTCAGTCGGGGGCGTTGTCGTTGTTTCTGTTGGTGGTGTTGTAATAGTCTTTCTACCAGCTAATATATCTTGTAACTCCATGTAGACATTTTGATATTTCTGCCGTGCAGCATCTTCCCATTCTCTTAGAAGAGCATTAGCTATTTCAGCCTGTGTTAAGTTGGGATTTATCTTTGCTGCATACTTGGATGTAAACTCCGCAGTCTGTCCAGTCAATGGATCTTTGAAACTAACTATTTCTCCAAGCTTATCAATTAGGTACTGATACTCAACATCATTGATCTCTCCATTTAAGTAAGCTTTTGCTATAGCTGCCCAAGTATTCTGGAGATCATCATGAGCATTTACGAGTGTAGCTTTGAAGTAGTATTGCATGGCTCTCTCAGTTGCTGTTGCAAATGATTCATTGAATAATATTGCTCCTCCAGCTGTAGCCTTAACATATGCTTCATATAGATCTGGCCTTTCCTGGCCCTCAGGTAGATCAAATACTTTTGCATTAATAGGTAATCTATTTACATTAGGATCTAGCCACACTATTTGTCCTCCAAATTCACTGAGAACCCATGCTACAAAGGCAGCTGCATGAACGGGATGCTTTGAATCTGCCAATACTGCAATAGGATCAGCATTAATGATACTCTCATTCTCCGGAATTACATATTCACATGCTGGGTTCTGATGCATAGCAGTATATCCATAGAAGTCTATAGTTATACCAGCTACTACGTCTCCACGTATGACAGCGTCTCGTACACCACTACTTGAGTCAAGGATCTTAGAGTTAGCAGCCATTAGTGTAAGTACTTTCCATCCCTCTTCCCAGCCATATGCCTGCAATATAATCTCATACATACGTGTATTACTCGTGCTCATAAGGGGATCAGCTATTGCAATAAGTTGTGATGAAGGCAAGTACTTAGCATAATCAGGCCTCGTTAGATCAGACCATGTCTTTGGCTTAGGCACACCATATTCATTTACCTTATCATTATTAACTGTAATACCGAAACTGCTTATTGCAGCGCCAATCCAATGAATGTATCCATTATCATCTGTTAATCTCGTCGGGGATCCAGCGATACGGTTAGGGATCTTTGATGCCTCATAGAGAATAGCGTATACCTCTGGATGCTCTGATGGATTCAAAGCCATTACATAGCCTAGCTGGTCTATGTAATTGAAAATAGTTGGTCCACCGCCCCATGCAACGTCGATAGGCTTATCTATCTCAACACGTCTGTGAATAAAATCAACCCAAAGATCAGGCCCTAATGCTAGAAACTGTATATCTGTTATTCCTAGTTCTTGGGCTACTGGGCTTTGGAGGAATAATTCCTTTGTTATTTGCTGTATAGTTGACTCATGCCTTGTAATAATAGTCAATGTAACTCCTCTTTCATCAGTAAGACCCTTCAAATACTCAAGCCATGGAAATGGCTCCTCGCTCTCACCCCAAGGCCATTGGTCGGTTGTGTCTTGTCTATTAGCATTATCAATAGATACTGCATGGACTCCGACACTCATGATTGATGTAATCAATAATATTAGGACTAATAAAGAAACTGATTTAGTCAAGTTCATACCCTCCTTCCGCCTCCTAAAATTCTCTAGTTATCTTATGGTATATACACTTAGATATATATCTATGGTACTGCATTCTCATTAAATTAGCTAAAACCTTGCATCATCTGTATAGCTGGTTATTCACTGTTAGCCAGTATATATAAAAATTATAGACAAAACTATTGGAACAAACATATAGATTTAAATTATTCTTCATATAAGGTATCATTAGGTGGGTAAGTTATGAGTAAATCCATACTACTTGTATTATTACTAGCTATTGGTCTGATCGCGCCATTGGCTGTAATACCAGTAACAGCAAATAATGACACTATAGTCGTCGGCGTAGATCTTGCTCATGGAGAGAGTGATAAATATTTAGACTATATAATGGGTAACATAACCTTTGTACAGTGGGTCAAGATCGAGGATACTATTACAGAAGATGTATTATCTAATATTGATATATTACTTGTAGGCCAGCCATCTATCGACTTCTCAGCTGATGAGATCGTAGCAATTGTAAACTGGTTAAATACAGGCAACAAGGCTATTTGGATAGCTTCTGACAGCGACTATGGTGACGGTCCACAGAGACAAAGCGTTGCCAATACACTTCTCGAGAGTATTGGTTCAAAGCTTAGAATAGAGCTCGGAGCTATCTATGATGACGTTAATAACGCCCAAGCATACTATAGAGTTCTTGGACAAATGGATCCCGATAACATTCCTGAGCTATATACATTCTTGTTAAAGATCGGTATTGAGAAGCCAATATTATTCCATGGCCCATCCTGTGTTATATGGGTTGATGATACAGGAACAGCTCATGATCCATTAAATGAAACATTTGATGGATTGATAAGAATTGCATGGACTTATGATACAGCTTATTATAGTGAAAACAAGGAGCCTTATGGAATGCTTTACTATCCTGACTTTGTCAATGTACAGAGGAAGTATCTTTTCGTAGGTGCTGAGTATTGGAGTGATACAAATACCGTTATTGTCGCTAGTGGTGAGAGTCCATATGGTGACTATGAGCCCGGATATGCATGGGAATACTATGGCGTGCCCCTCGATGGTCCAAAGTATGTTAGGAACATGATTCTATGGCTAGCTTCTGTTGTCAGTCAAAGAATAGTTTCAACAACAGTATTTGAAATGACAGATCCTGAGGGAGACGATAATGGTCCAGGCACATACACTTATCCAACAAATGCTGTATTTGTAGAAGGAGCATTTGATCTATTGAAATTTGAAGTAGATACTGCTGATGGTGTACTAATATTTAAGACACAGATGAAGAACATTGGCGATAATCCATGGAATGGGCCTAATGGATTCTGTCTACAGTTTGTACAGATCTATGTATTAACAACACGTGAAGATCTACCGGTAAACCATACGACTATTGGCGCTAATGTTGAAATTGAAGATGGATGGCACTTTGCTATAATGCTTGCACCAGGATGGGATACTGAAGCAGTACCTATGGGACAGAAAGCAGCAATATACTTTGCCAATGGAACATACATGGTTCAGGATGGCGCACTTGTAGTGTCAGCTGATCAAGAGAATAACCTCATACTAGCATTTGTTGATACATCTGTTCTACCTGATGTAGAGAATATAGCGAACTGGAGATACGCTGTCCTTGTACTGGGATATGATGGATTCGGTCCATCAAAGGTTAGAGATGTAGGGGCAGGTGATCCGACAGAATGGAACTTTGGCGGTGGCGATGCCAATGCTATTGTAGCAGGAGTTGCTCCTAGAGTTATTGACTTATTAGCTCCAACTGCTGATGATCAGTACGAGATGCTAACAAGCTATACTATAGAACCAGCTGCATTTGCCAAGGTATCACTATTCCCCGTTGCTGCACCACCTACACCTACAGTTACTGAAACAATTACGGAGACTGTAACAGAAACTGTCACTGAGACTACAACTGAGACTGTAACAGAGACGACAACTGAAACAGTTACTGAGACAACGACGGAGACATCTACTACTACTGTGACAGAGGAAGTACCGGTTACTGATTGGACAATAACTATTGTAGTGGCTATAATATTATTAATCATAGGGTTCTTAGTAGGTTGGTTTGTTAGGAGAACATAAACATAGATTTTAATTATCTATAACTTTTTTTATAAACTACAAAACCATTATGATAATCCATAAATATGCCTTCTCTACTACATTTTTATGGTGTTTAAGATATGGTTTCAGGACTTATTAGAGCTACTATGCTTGAAATAAGTGAATTCATACGTAAGTCTATTGATCTAATTGATGATAATCAAGTAAATAAAATGATTGAAGAACTAGTTAATGCTTACGAACGTAGTGCCCGGATATTAGTCATGGGTGCTGGTAGATCAGGTCTTGTTGGTAGAGCTTTTGCTATGAGGCTTCTACATCTAGGCTATCAAGTAGCAGTTTTAGGAGAGACCATTATACCGAGGATTAGGGAAAATGATCTGGTAATAGCATTATCTGGTTCTGGTAGAACAAGGCTTATAGTAACTGCTGCTGAAGCAGCTAAACATGTTGGTGCCAGAATTATAGCTGTAACTAGTTATCCAGATAGTCCATTAGCTAAATTAGCTGATATAATTGTAATTGTACCTGGTAGAACGAAAATAGCTCGTGAAGAAGATTATTTTGCTAGACAAATCCTCGGAATCCATGAACCATTAGCCCCGTTGGGTACATTATTCGAAGATACATTGCTTGTATTTCTTGATGGAATATCCGTTGAACTTATGAGAAGACTAGGTAAAACTGAAGAAGATCTAAGAAATGTACATGCCAATATAGAATTATAGCTTTGTTTTATTACATTATTTCATCAATAGTGTTGACCATTGTTTACTGAATTATCCTACTAATTGTTTTGTAAACTAGTTCTTTCTCTTCCATAGAACAGTAGCTTTTCTATAAATCAATATAGAGTATTTAAGAATTATATAAATCTGGTTAATATTAATTATTTACTATTTTTAAAGAAATTATTTTAAATTAAAATAAGAATATATCTTACAAGGGATTATTTATTAACTTTAACAAAGTAGTAAAATATAGGTGTGGATTATGGTAGAAGTTGTTAATCAATTCCAGCAGAATTTGATCGATGTTTTGAATGAAATCGTTAATAGATTACCAAACATTATAGGTGCTATTATAGTCGTGCTTATAGGCTATGTTGCAGGAGAATTCATAGGTAGTGCTGTTAATAAGATTATCCAAAAATTTGTAGAAAAACCACTTGATAGGACAGACGTTGGTAAAACTATTAGAGAATTAGGACTTGATTTATCTGATCTTATTGGAGGCTTAACAAAGGCATTTATCATCTCTATATCCATTGTAGCGGCAGTTGACTTATTAGCTATACCTGGTGAAGCTGGTACTATTATTACAAGAGTAGCTAATTATCTACCCTACCTTATTGGAGGTATAACGGTCTTAACAATAGGTGTAATATTGGCTTTAGGACTTGCAAAGTACATTGGCAGCTTTCTGAAGAAAGCATTTCCAGAAAGCTATGCATCTCTAGCAGTTCTTATTGAAAACTTCATATTATTGGGGCTAATTGCAGTTATAGTAACTATTTCACTTGAATTATTACAACTACAGAGTACACTCATTTATCCACTCATAGTAGGTGCTTTAGTTATTGCTTTAGGTGTATTTATTGCAGATTCAGCTTTGAGAATAATTATTGAGCAACATCCAGAGTTTAAAGAATTAGCTCCATTCCTACAGTTCCTAATAATACTTATATTCTTAATGATCGGTGTTAGTGCAATATTTAGTGAATTCCCATCGACAACACAAGTTATAAATAATCTTGCATTAGGACTGGCAATAGCGTTTGCAATAGTCCTAATACCTATAGCATTCTATCTAGCTAAGAAAGCATTAATGATAGCAGAGAAAGGTAGTTAATCAACAATATTATTAAATGATTTTTCTATTATCATGGTTGTAAATAAAATAATATATAATAAAAACAAAAGCTCCTTCAAGCAGGGTAGAATATGGTTAGAAGAGTAATAATAATTGACGGATATACCGATGAACCAGCTGGCCTAGGTGTGCCTCCATATATAAATACTTATCCAAGACTCGTAGCCGGGAGTATATGGTTTGCTGATAAAAACATTAATGTCATATACTTCACTATTGACTTGATTAGAGAAAATATTGAAAAATTCATGAAGATCGCTAAGACATGTGATGTAGTAGTAGTTATAGCTGGTGCCGAGGTTCCAGGCAGGTATTTAGGTGGTAAACCAATAACTGTAAGTGAACTTGAAAGATTAATGATGCTATTAGATGAAAAGATTAGAGTACTTATAGGGCCTGCTGCGCGTTTTGGAATTGGTCTTGGAGGAGGCACTACAGCTCTCTCGATTAAAAGGCTTAAGAGACTATTTGAATACATAGTACCTGGTGATCCCGAGTTCTTCTTTTATGAAGCTATAAAGCATGGATGGGAAAAAGCTTCTACTACAGAAATCCGTCAAAACTATGATCTTGCTAATAAGTCATTTTATTATGGTGCTAAGATTATTGAGCAACATCCAAATTATGGATGGAATCTTATCGTGGAAATTGAGACGTTTCGTGGCTGTCCAAGATATATAACTGGTGGATGTAGCTTCTGTATTGAGCCGAGAACAGGTATGGTTGTCTATAGGAGTATCGAGGGCATTTTAAGGGAAATTGAGGCACTAGATCGCTTTGGTGCAAAGCATTATCGTATTGGTAAGCAGCCTGACATTCTTGCTTATATGGCTTATGATACGGGGAAGATAGAGTTTCCTAAGCCTAATATTAATGCATTAAGGAGATTATTTCATGGCATAAGATCTATTGCAACTAGCTTGAAGATTCTTCATATAGATAATGTTAATCCGGGAACAATAGCGCACAATAAGGATGAAGCATTAGAAGCCTTAAAGACAATAATAAAGTATCATACGCCTGGCGATGTAGCAGCCCTAGGCATTGAATCTTTCGATCCAAAAGTTATAAAGTATAATAATCTAAAAGTCTATCCGGATGAAGCTTTAGAGGCTATTAGAATAATAAATAGAGTCGGTTCTAAAAGAGGATGGAATGGATTACCGGAACTACTTCCTGGGATAAATCTACTATATGGCTTGCCGGGCGAGTCAAGGGATACATATCGTATAAATCTTGAGTACTTATATAAGATACTTAATGAAGGCTTATTGATTAGAAGAATAAATATTCGTAAAGTTATTGTTCTGGAGAATACGCCATTATGGCTGAGGAAAGATGAAGTCGAATATTTATTAAAGAAGCATCATAATCTTTACGAAATATATCGTAGAAGAATTATGGATGAGATAGATAGGAAGATGTTAAGGAAAATATTGCCTCAAAATATCATAGTAAAATATCTATATACAGAGAAATATATTGGTAGATTCACTGTAGCAAGACAGCCAGCAAGCTATCCTATTGTCTTCTATATTGAGGGTCATTATCCTCTTAAAAAGACTATAGACTTGCGGGTTATTGGATATAAGGCTAAGAGTGTTTATGGAAAAATAGTCTAAGGATTTAGCAGATAATTATGTATGGGTTATAAAAACTATTTTATTTCCTTAACAGTACTGTATCCGCTCCTAAATGATCTAATATTTGGCTCAATAAGTTCCTTTCTTCTAACACTTGTTCTTATAGATTCTTCTACATGCTTAGGCTCTACAATTCTCGTTAGACCAACTAATGCTCCTAATAAGACCATATTGGATGTTCTCTCATTACCAGTTGCCTGTTTAGCAATTGTTCTTGCAGGCACTTTATAGACTCTATACTCTTCTCTTGAGACCATGGGATCCTTTATTAGATCTGAGTCAACAATTAATATACCTCCTTTCTTTAACCATTTTATTTCGCTCTTAAGCATTTCAAGAGTTGTAGCAACTAAGGCATTAGCCTCAGACACTACTGGATAAGCAATAGGCTCATCAGATACGACGATGTATGCTTTAGACCATCCGCCTCGTTGTGCCGGACTATATGATGTCGTCATGACTGCGTCTTTACCAGCTAATATGGCTGCATAACCAAGTATACGGCCCATGAATATAATGCCATGTCCACCTAGTCCAGCAATTACAAACTCGTATCTAGACATACATTATCCTCCTCCAATCTTCTTTTTCAATTCAAGATATTTTTCTTCAAAACTTGGTTTATCTGTCCTATGTAGGAACTCACCTATAATTATCGGTTTACCAAATTCTATTCTTAGATCCTCGAATTTAACGTCTCGTTTAACAATCGCTCTTGTCCTAAAGTATCTAATTAGCTCTAGCATATCAATATTGTTTCTATAACTAAAGACAGTACATGGATTTAATACCTCAATTACTGAGAAGCCCTTGGTCCTAAATGCTTTCAATATAGAATTTAGGAGCTGTATATCATGGAATACCGTCCATCTTGCAATATATGATGCGCCAGCAGCATATGCTAGGTATGGAATATTGAATGGTTCCTCGATATGGCCGTAGGGTGATGTCATAGTCTTTGATCCACTTGGAGTTGTGGGGCTAGACTGTCCACCCGTCATTCCATAGATATAGTTGTTTACAACAATGACTGTTATGTCGTGGTTCCTACGTGCTGCATGTATGAGGTGATTACCGCCTATACTAGCAATATCTCCATCGCCACTGATCACGGTAACAGTTAGCCAAGGCTTAGCCATCTTAATTCCTACGGCAAAAGGTATTGCACGGCCATGTGTAACATGATAGCTATCGACACGTACATAGCCAGCCATTCTACCGGTACATCCAATACCAGATACAATAACATGTTTCTCGGGAGGAATACCGGATTTAACAATAGCCTTAGTATAGAGTTTCAATATTATACCTAGTCCACATGCAGGACACCATATAGTCGGTAATCTCTCAATACGTATCAATGGCTCAATATCTTTATATGCGGGAGGAAGCTCTCTAATCATATCCATCACCTACAGAACTTCTTAATATATGAAAGAATTCTTTGAGGCTCGGGCAAGTACCCGGGAGCGCCTGGTACATGGATTACTTCAGCATTCCTAACATACTCACGTACTACATGGTATATCTGTCCCATGTTAACCTCGATCACGATAAACTTCTTAATAACACCGCTATTATCTAGCTCCTTAATCCTCCATCCCGGGAATGGCCATGCAGTCAATGGCCTAAATAGCCCTACCTTATAGCCTTCCTCTCTAGCCTTCTTAATAGCATATCTTACAGGCCCAGATACACTACCATAGGCAACAATCAAGTATTCCGCATCATCAATCCAGTGCTCTCCCCACTTAGCAATCTTTCTAGCATTCTCCCTGATCTTACGGACGAGCCTTGTAACAAGTTTCCAGCTAGCTTCTTGAGAAAGATTCGGATAACCTCTATCATCATGCATTAAGCCAGTCATGTGAATTCTATAGCCATCGCCAGCAGCTGCAAATGGGGGTATGAGTTCTCTAGAATCATATGGTAGGTACTCCATGTACTTCTCTGGAGGAATAGCCGGCTTTTTTCTCTCAATAAGCTTTATCTCAGAATGATCAGGCACCTTTATCCTACCATACATTTGGCCAATAATCTTATCAGCAAGAACAATAACGGGGACACGATATTCTTCAGCAGTATTGAACGCCTCAATAGTTATATCAAATAGCTCCTGCGGAGTAGAAGGTAGATACGCTACAACTTCATAGTCTCCATGGCTACCCCATTTAGCTTGCATAATATCTCCTTGTCCCATAAGTGTGGGAATACCTGTTGATGGGCCTGCACGCTGTATATCAACAATAACAACTGGTAGTTCAAGCATAGCTGCTAAACCAATACTTTCCTGCATAAGAGATAATCCAGGGCCACTAGTTGCTGTCATAGACTTTAATCCAGCAGCAGATCCACCTAAAGCCATCATTATAGAGGCTATCTCATCTTCTCCTTGAATAAAGACTCCTCCAACTTCCGGCATTCTACGAGCCATATGATGCATTAGCTCACTTGAAGGAGTTATTGGATAGCCAGCATAGAATCGGCATCCTGCAAGTAATGCTGCTTCTGCACAAGCTATGTTTCCTTCGAGAAAATAAGTACCTGGTTTTAAGAGTTTACTCATTCTTTCTTCACCTCGACATAAACTGCTAAGTCGGGACAATATCGTTCACATAAACGGCATCCAATACATCTATCTTCCATTCCATCCTTAATCCTTGGATAATGATAGCCCTTTTCATTAAACTCTGGAGAAAATTCCAGCATCTTTACTGGACATACATCGATGCATATTCCGCATCCCTTACAGAGTTCTGGATAAAATATGGGTCTATATTTAGACTTAGACTTTAGAACACTCAATGTTAGCACCATTACAAGCCACAATTATTATGTCTATAATATGTGATTACTGCATAAAGATAAAATAATTTTCTATAGGTAAAGCTAATTTCCATAATTCTATAAGAACTATTATAACTGGGTTATTCTTATGCTAAAAATATATCTATGAACAGAGACATGGTCAAATGTGTATTAGTTATAAATGAATCCTACTAATATAAAATCTGGTGATTAATATTTTTGAAATAGATTACAACGATAGGAAAGAGATTGGGAAAACAGGAGAATATGTATCTGCAATAGGCCTAGGCACTTGGTCCATTAGAGACTATAATAGAGCTTTTAAGACGTATTCCTATGCCCTTGAACACGGTATAGATAATATTGATACAGCTGAAATGTATGATAATGGTAGAGCCGAGGAATTTGTCGGGAAACTAATCAAGTATATAGGTAGAGAAAACATTTTCATTACAACAAAAATGCTTCCACATCATCTTATTTCAGAAGACGAAGTACTTAAGGCTGCAAAAACCAGTCTTAAAAGACTTAACGTAAACTATGTAGACCTTTTTCTTATTCATTGGCCAAATCCATCACTACCTATAGAGACCCAGATAAGGAACTTTGAAATAGTGTACCTTAAGGGTTTATCTAGACATATTGGTGTAAGCAACTTTGATTTAATAGATCTTGAAAAAGCCCTTAGTTATACGAAGAAAGCAGATATCGTCGTTAATCAAGTACATTATAGTGTTCTTGAAAGAAGTATTGAGAAAGACCTATTACCATACTGTATTAGGAATAATATAACTATCCAAGCATATACTCCGTTAGAAAGAGGCCGTATAAGGCATTTACGTATTATAAAGGAACTAAGTAGAAAATACAACAAGACCCCTATTCAAATAGCATTGAATTACCTCATATCCCATTCAAGAGTAATTGCTATTCCCAAAGCTGAGAAGATGGAACATTTGATCGAGATAATTGGATCAATGGGTTGGAGGCTAAGCTTAGAAGACCTATTATATATTGAGGAAAATGTCTAATTTTCTAAATTATATACAGTATTGCTCAATATATTCCTTGGCCGGACTCCATGTAGTCCATCGATTACTGCATGCATCATTAATCATTTTATTTATTAGTATATCCTCTAATTCTTCTACTTCATTTACTGGATAGTTTCTATAAGATACTATTCTTTCTTCGCCTCGATATGAACTATAGACATAGTGTTCAAAAAATGGACTGAGTCTCTTCCTATATGGATATAATACATATACTGGCCTCCCAGTCCTTGAGGCTTCAATAACTTCTGCCATAACACCATAAGATGGATACGGAGCATGATGATATACAACTATAGCGTCAGCATTATGTACATAGTTAAAATCACGTGATACAACTTGTGCTCTTATAAGATCAATTGCTCTCTCAATTTCCTCTATACTCAATACATATTTTTGCCCATAGGCTTCTACAACATATTCTTTTTCCCCGCTCTCGAGAATCTCATCATAGCCACTAATGATCTCCCAGTCCCTTATTGTTCCAGGATCGAATGCTACAAAGTATTTAGAGAGTTTATTGTAAAATCTCATAACATTGTTAAAGCTTTCCTCGGGTAATCCGGTCATATTATAGCTCATATAGATTCTAGGCTTAACATTCCTTATTAGCTCAGCCATGATCTCTGGAGGATGATTTACTGAAAACTGTATTACTCTTAGATGCTTCCCGGTTCTCTCATAGTATAGCTTCATAATCCTAAGAGCATTATTGATAGCTTCTTGCCTCCAATTAGCTACGAGTTCAAGAC
>Ga0190311_1000245_pt1 | contig 19208 bp, 31 predicted proteins | sample 48700789_MG_FD_165037 | JGI IMG/M metagenome (GOLD analysis project Ga0190311, IMG submission 165037) | Hydrothermal vent sediment bacterial communities from Southern Trench, Guaymas Basin, Mexico - 4870-07-8-9_MG | ecosystem: Environmental > Aquatic > Marine > Hydrothermal vents > Sediment ...
GAGTATTCTTTGAATAAACATTGTATAGTCCCATGATACAGATGCATAATCGTATAGAACAGTGTCCTATAAAATAATACAGAGTCTCCTATTAGAATAGAAATAAAAATTGAATTATAAAAACTTGTAAATACCTATTATATATTTAGAAAAGGGCACACTGTATAATCGGATTAGACAGTGTAGTATTATGTGAGAAAGAGTATACTGGCTTATGAACAGTGTATAATTGGATTAGAAGAGTGATATAAAAAATCTAATGATGTCTTCGTTTCTTGAAAATAAGTCTATTAAGCCTTTTTTGATACTTTATTTCATAATACTCGATTATGTTTAATGCTTCACTATGCAATTCATTTAGTTGTTGTATTATTTCATTTAATACTTTATGGTATTTCTTACAGCCATGCATTTTTGTATCATCACATGTATCACGTAATGTTGCCATTATATCACGTATTGCTGATATGGTCATATTGCAATTATATAATAACCAATAAGCATTTTTAACAAGTTTGTCTAATGTTACCATATTATTTTGCACCTCTTGACTGTACTGCATTCATTAATGTATGGAATATTTTCATATTCTTTGTATCCCCATATCGTAATGCTCGATAATAGTATTTCTTCAAATGCTTGTCTAACTGATACATTTCCATACGTATTAGTTCAATGTCATGTCTTATCCATTTAAGCCTTTTAGCTATCCTTATGCCTCTTAGTACTTGGATATACATAAAACGTGGTACTATAAGCCTCTTTTTGGTTAAGTCTATTGCTATGCCTTTCTCATGTAGTATGAATACTTGATTATTCAAACGATATAGGATATAAGAGGGGCTTAGTACATAGACTTGTATCTTCATATTCATACACCCCATACATATAGAAGGGATATGAATGAAAAAACTATATGGGGTATATGAGAGTACACACTTACTTACCTAGAAGCTTCTTTAATGCCTTCATTAATGCTGGATTACTTTCAATCTCTTTCACTAGCTCTCTAGCCCTTACCTCTGCAATTTTCTCATTAATCTTGTTAAGCATTTCAGTTAGCTTAGCTATTTCAATTTCATCGAAGGCTATGAGAGACTTAACCCATAACCTATTGTTTGACTCTTTACCTTTAGCTATTACTATACGGTTCTTGTCTCCATAGAACAACACAATATCGAAATTGTCTCCACTGTATCTATCCAGTAGTTGTAATCCTTTCATATTGGCATATTCTTCCCATGATGTAGCTCTTTTGACTGTTGAGTTATTGATTACTTGGATATCCAATTTGGGGGTTTTTCCACTCATACCCCTATCCCCCATTTTCTATTTAAGGGTAACTTTTTCTTTCTCCTAATGCCTTATCAAAGGCTTTTACATCATTTATAATGTCTTCTATGTAACGTTGCATATCGCTACTTTTACATAGTTTCTTTAGATGTCGTAGTAATGCCCTCATACGTAGTAGTACTAGCCTTATATCTACTGCTTTATCCATTCTAACTACTGCATCTATGCCTATACTTAATGCTGACTCAATAACTCTATATATTGAGTATTCGTTAGAGGATACTTCATATATTGTTTGGTTATCTAATGCTTCTATAATGTATTTCTGTAGTGTATCAATTAGCATATATTTTAGTCCTAAAAAATCTAATTTGGTTTCAATAGGATTAGTTTTAGAGTTTTGAATTTTAGGGGTTTCGGTCATGGTTCTGACCCCTAATAATTTTTTATTAGGGAAACGGTTCTTTAAAAAGTTTCTGGTTAATTGGATTAGACAGTGTATCATGGACTGTGTCTCATTGGATAGAACAGTGTTTCATTGGATTGGACACTGTATTTGGAACAAACGATGAGATAATTACTCATTAGCTGATGATATAGTCTATAAATCTAATGATTAATTATGTTTAGGGAAACCTAATTTCTAATGCGATGGCACACTGTCCAATGTGATATGACGGGTTACCCTTGGTCTAGGATTGTTTTGGCGAGACCGCCTAGTAAGGCATAGAAGGGACTAGTAAAAAAAGGATATGATTTACATTGGACGATAGAGTATGCTCCTAGGATTCTCCAAGTATAGCTTATGCGTCTCAATAATCTCTAACACATCACTATGGATTACATCTGGTGTATCTAAGTTGAAGCTATGCAGTAATACTGCATCATCAATGTACCAGTATACTCCACGCTTCACTGGAACATATATTTCAGCTTCTTTCCTATCAATCATTGACACCGCTATCGCAGTCAATACCATCTTATTATCAACCAATTTACCCAGTTTCTCTGATAGTATCCCTACTAGTTCGTCCACATCATCAACATTCTTATTTTCATTAAATACATTGTATATTATACCTGCTACCTTATTGGCTAGTAGGTGTATAATGTCCTTGTATGCTATGAATAGATTGTATGATCCACGTATGTACCTGACTATTATCGTATAGTCTCTATAGCTTTCATCAGTGGAATTGTATGTCATCCTCATTATTGGTTCACCACTATAGTTTCTGCCATAGTGTAGAGTGAACCTGATACGAGTATATCCTAGACTGTATTTATCCCTGTCATCGAATACTATTATTCCATTATATTTTCTTAGGTATTCCTTTAGTGTATCCATGCTTATTGGTTCATTCATGTTTGTATAGAGCCTTATTCTCATACACCATGATTCAAGCTTCATGATTATCACACCCAGAACTTACTATCCTCCAGACTATAGAATTCATATCCCTTTATTAGTTTAGTATCATACCATGCTATAATGCATCTTATTAGGCTATTGCTTGGATTAAAGAATAGCTTCTTCTCATTATTCCATGAATATATGATTGCTAGGTCTATGCGTCCACTCATTTTCCCCCTCCTCCATTATTCTTTACCGGGTAACGTTTTAGCCTTACTTCTATTACCTTATCTACTCCCAAGTCTTTGAAGAAGTGATGGTATCTCCAGTCTAGTAGGAATATTGTGTTAGTGTCTTCTCTATGCCTTATTCCCCGTCCTATTGCCTGTCTAGTTGATACTGATGCTGGTACATGGAACATGAATAGATAGTACTTACCCCTATCTAGTTCTAATCGTTTTGCTATATGATATGCTTTTCGTTTCAGTAAGTCGTTGGGCACTGGATACGGTATACCTGCCATGACTATGGTTTTTATCATACTCCTACCATTCCTTGTTATCTCTATTCCCTCTGTTAATCGTCCACCTGCTACGGCGAATATACATTTTACCTTATCCTCTAGTGCCTTACTTATTATCTTGTCTATTTTTGTACCATATTCACTTTCTACAATACATTGGTATTTATTGGCAATGTCTATGAATCGCTTCATATAGTCATAGCTTGGGAATACTATGAATACAATGGGTTCTGCCTTAGCCAGTATACGGTCAATATATTGCTTCATAACCGGTATATGCTTCTCACGTATCGCTAGTTTAGTTGTTACCTCTCTGCTCCATATCCATTTACGTATGCCCCATTTAATATTGTATTCACGTACTACGTCAATGTACATAAACTCCTCTAGTCCCCATACGTTACTAATGTATTCTGGACTAGGTAGTGTACCACTCATTAGTATAGCCTTACGTGTAATAGTACTCTTTATCATTAAATGTATATCAGTATTTATTAGTTTGTATCCATTCTTATACATGAATAGCTCGAATAATCCACTATCTATTAACTGCATAAACCTTATCAGTGCTAGTACTGACCTTATTGTTTTCTTCTCGAACAACTGCGGATACTCTATAATGTTACGGTATAGTTTGAATATTTTACGGTCAATATTCTGTAGTAATGGTATCATCTTACCCTTCTCTAGATACCGTATATCATGTGTATTGGAGCGTACATACTCCCATGTCCATAGCTCTAGTAGTGGACGCAGATTATATCCCTTCATTATCAAGTGCTTTATATGGTCTATGGTCAGTGTAGCACTAATGTATTCACTGAGGTTCTCAAGATTATGTGCCTCATCGATAATCATTAGTTCATACGATATATTCTTATCGAGTTTCTGACGGGGTCTCCCAAGCAGGTATGGATACGTTAGTAGTACTAGGTTACTATACTGTATTAAGTCCCATAGTGTAAGGTATTTACAGTAGTGTCTAGGAATACTCTTGAGCGTCTCATCTATTCCCTTCTCAACTATTTCACCCAGTAATTTAGGATTATAGTGCATAGCCTGTTTATGGCATAGTTTACATATATTGATATGTTCTCCCAGTTCCTCTGCCACCATACGTAATGGGCTATCGCATAGATGTGATTTACCGATAAGGGGTACTGGATTAATGAGGCTTAGTCTGAACTTCCTTACATCCCTTATTATTGGATAATACTCATTATGTGTACGGGTAAACCATAGTGCACGATGTACTATTCCCTTCCTAAGTAATTCACTGATAATGGTTAGTGCAGTTAATGTCTTACCAGTGCCGGTAGGACTATTGATTAGGAAATAGTCATAACTCATATAGTTATTCATTATACGTTTCACAATATCTCTCTGGTAATCATATAGGTAGTCAGTCATGCAACCACCCTAGACGCCTATACTTCTCAACTAGGTAACGCCTAACATAATAGTCTATATCACTGCTATGGTGTACTAGTAGATGAAACATTATTCCCCGGAAACTCTCGAATAATCGTCCACATAATAGACATGTATATGTATTACTATCACTATCATACTCTACCGTCTTCGGTACACTATACAGCATTACCGGGTCATACTCGATACAATACCTATCATCAATCATGCATTTAGCCGTTATACTCCTCAACTTCTGCCAGTAATTACTACCCATACATCATCCCCCATATAGTCATACATCTTTTCCACAGTATACATGGACTAAATGCATACACATTTCCTCTATCTCTGCCTTTATCCATAGTTTATATAAAAAAGGGAGATTGGAATTATTTATCTTCACAAGTGCCTTAACATAGTGTTTATATATATTCAGTACATGCCTAGTGCATTCCGGATGATTGATTGCATAGAGCATCCTATACAGCGTCATTACTCTCCACCAGTCTCCTCCGCATTACTACTAGTACTGGTACTTTCAAGGGACTCCTTTATCTTCTTAATATATTCCCAATCTCTAAACCTACCTTCTATTGCATTACTTGGTGTACTCTTCTTAAGGTGCATAGTAGTATATTCGCCTGATGCCAGATAATATACTAGTTCATCACTGATATTTATGTTAAGTACCTTCAATATTGACTTAATATTTAAGCAGTGCCGGTACAACCTACCCCTTGCCTTCTCCACACTACATGGCTCAGGCTTCAACTGTTCCTGTAGATACTGTATGATTCCACGTAGTATGCTATTGGGGAATATGTATGGTATAACATACTTTGATATATCGAATTGCTCAGTATATACATCAACCATTGTGAAACGGTCAATAAATGCATCAAAACCACTGACATTAAAGTACTTTGCTATGGCTATACGATAGTTCATGTGTTGTAGATTAGGCGGTACATTACCATATACCATGAAGTTTACATGCCTACGAATCTCTATACTCCTACTACCAGTGCCACGAGTCCATACTCCCTGCTCCATACCGGATAACATGACACGTAAATCAGTAAGTAGCTTCTGTACATCCTGATACGATTTCTTATCAAACTCATCGAATATTACTCCATCCCTTAAACCCACTATTCCTACTGCATTGTTACGTGCATCATATATGAGTCTAGTGGGACTAGGCAGTTCACCACCCAAGTATTCATAGTTCATGACACTGGATACACGTACCGCATAGTGTGTCTTACCAGTATTCGGTGCAGTAAACTGCATCACATGAATACTCTTCCAAGGATAATTATCGGTCTCCCTCTCAAATCCCTTGAATAACCCTACTATACGTGGCAGGAACATACAGTATGTCTCCAGTGATGGATGAATACCTAGACCAAGTAATACTGCATTATAAGCCCCTACTTCCTCAACAATCTCCTTACCAATATCCTTATAACTTTTCAATGTCGGTAGATATATATTAGTGGCTATAAGGTATCCCTTAACATACCTTACATGCATCTGCATGGGCAACTGTAGTAACTGTATAAGCCTATCCGGGTCATCAGTGCCTAGTAAATCAATACTAATGAATACTATGAACCCATTATTCAGTATTGCACGAATAGTATTCTTTTCACCATCAATACTGTAATTTGTCAGCTTAGTAATAATATCACCCTCCTTCTTCAATGATAGATATACTTGCCCATATTCCCTATCATTCCCTATACGCCACATCTTATATACTTTCTTCAGCATCTCCTCATCCTCACTGATTTTCGGAAACATTGCATAAATATAATCCGGTATTCTAGGGTCTCTAACCCTTATAAAATACTGGGCGAATTTATATTGTACCATATATATCACCCCCATACATGCTAATCAGGTATGCATTCATTATGAATGATATTCACTATTCTATTATACTCTATTATATTATCAGACTTAGCTAACTGACACTCAGTAATATCGTCTCCAAGTAATAAGTGTTCCTCAATAACATACACTATACTGTAACGTACAATAGTGGCTATTGATACCCTATATTTTCTAGCCATAATCTCAAGCATCTTCTTAAACTCATTATCAACCTTGACAGTGAGTATGTGCCATTTACTACGTGGATATGATGTCATATTATTTCCCCTCAAGATACTCTATAATAGTACGTAAAGCCTTCTGTCTATGTAGGAAGCCCCTGCATCTACCCTTGTAGTATGTTACTGGACGAGCATACTTATAGCACCATCCAAGCGGGATACCTCTACGCCCCATATTCTTCAACACCCTCCAACACATTTTCTTGTATCTATCATCTAGCTCGTGGTAATATTTAAAGTATGCACATTCCCGGCAATCCACTGTAGACACTATGCTCACCTAGTATGTACCTTCTTAACCTTTACCTTACCATATAGTTTCTCAATAACTTTTACAACACCCTCTACAATGTCATCATAATCAGTAATAACATATACACGTACATTATCGTTCCAAATCAGATATTCCTTTGGCACAGTTATTCCTCCAATTCACAATCACTTAGCTCTATGAGTATAAAGTCATCAGCTTCCTCACTATATGCTGGAAACGGCACTATATTGGTTACCCTGCAATCCTTAGCCTTTACTTTAAGCCAGTTAAATACTAGCTTAACCTCCCCATATACATAATACTTATCCCCTACCTTCCAGATACCCACTATATCCATCACCCCGTACACGTCTACTCCATCAGTCCAATAACATCTTCTGACTCTCCCGTCTTCTGACCAATAGACCCCAAAACCTCATCAATATCAACAGCCTCACTCTTCTTCTTCTGCCTCCTCATACTCCTAACCAATACACTTGTTAGAAATAATAGTGCCCTCGGTATATGTGATACCGGTATATCAATGTTGATGAATACTGCATCCTTACTCTTATTAACGGTTAACGATTTCTTATCCACAATCAATAGAGTACCCTGTAATTTACCATTCCTATATGAAAAAATAATCTTATTCTTGTCCCCCATAGCAACAGAGGGGGGTTTCCTAGAGGACTTATTCTCCGACATGAAGGGTCTACCTCCTCCATAGATAAAAATGGGTAACAAATCATCATAAGATGTATTTAGAAGGAGTTAGAAGGACGGTAATAGATGTAAAAAAAGATTTTTCCTATACACGTATATTCTCTAGGATTATATCTCTATGACTAGTGATGGCTTAGTGGTCTCCCTAGGAGTCATTACCTCCCTAATAGCCTCCGCTAGTTCCTCATTATCCATTACAGCATTAATGATGCTCTGTATCTCTCTAAGATACTCGAATTGCTTAATAGTTAGGCTGTTTCTCCATAGCCTTCTAGAACGAATCTGTGGTAAAACAGCTGGATTAGTACGCTGTACCGTTGTAGCACCGTATTGCTGTGTACCGGGAGGCACTACTAGTAACTGGAATACAAAGTTCTCTGAACGAATAATCTCTACACCGACCGGTGTACCAGTCTTCTTAACCTCCTCCATAGCCCTAGTAACAGCCGCTATAATTCTCTCTTTGATGCCAGTTGATTTGGACTTGGATTTTCCCTTTTCCTCACTCACAGGCTATACACCCCCGGAGGGGCTTCCCGTCTATAATACTGGGTAACCCAGCATATAACACATACTAGTAGAATAGATTAGACTAGCTATGCATTGAATACGGGCTAGAAAAGTGTCTTATCCCTATTACATAGACGCTTATAGGGACAATAGCTACACAAGGGACTTTTCTCACGGGGAGGAGGAATATTATTCTCCATTGACTGTTTAAGGATTTTCACCCGTTCACGGAATATATTTATAGTGCCATTATCAGTCTCCATACAATACTCTCTATAACCATTATCACTAATATATAGTATGCAATACTTACTCATACCCAGTATATATGCATAGAAACAAGCCTGTAATATGTGTTCAAGATATGGTTTCACCGGTATACGTCTCGCAGTCTTAATCTCATAGAGGACATTGTCTAGGACGATATCGGCGAGACCCCGTACCACTACTCCCTCAACCCTAGCCATAACCTCGACCTCGGTACGAATATCTATTCCCAATTCACCCTTATGCTTAACCAATAGATTCTCTATCCACAAGTGTATAGCCTTACCCATGACCAGTGGTCTACGTAACTGGTACTCCGGCTTCAATGGATGCTTGAACTGGTAATATGTCTTCCTTAGACACTGTGCAATATCCGTAACCCATAGTGTATCATGTGGATGCTCCCGATTCTCCAATTCAATAGCCCTCAACAATATATCCACTAAACCCTTATCCACCATAGCGTGGAATCCCCCATATATGCATTAACAAGGTATCCCATATCATAATACACTGTACCCGTATAAACTATATGTATGAAGTACTCCATGCTAGTGCCACTTCTTCCGCACAAAGCTATCGCACCTCATATATGGCAATGTATGTACATTCCACTTCCTACAGAATCCTAATCCACTCTTTTCCTTCATATAGTAGAGACAATCCTTACAATACTTCTTCTTACCCATACATAATCACCCATGCATATGGAATATGTATCGGGTATAAGGAATACTAGTCTATAACCTCTACCCTATACCTTACTGTCCACTCATCATGCATATCAATAACTGCCTTGAATCTCCTCTGTCTCTCCGATAAGGTACTCTTCCGGCTCTTAACCTCTATGAACAATATCTCCTTCTTAGCCGGATTCACTGCAACAATATCGAATGGCATATTACTCATTGGCACACGATATACTAGGTAGCCCTCGCTCTCATACTTCCTAAGCACCAGATACTCTTTCTGGAACCCTATCCATCTCGCCCGATTCACATTCTACACCCCCGAATAACATCATCAGTAGACACTCGGGTATCGGTATACCATACTCGCTACAGACTCCCCTAATAGCCTCCACTACATCATCCTCTATAGTGATTACTATCACATACACCTGCCTCCCCCGTATAATAGTATGGGTAACAAGCCATAGTACACGGTATGGCGAGACATTTATAAGCCCCGCCGGACACTATATACTCTAGTGAGGCTGAGACTATGAGTTCTGTAGAGGATGAATATAAGCAGTTAAAAAACCAGTTGAACAGTGCAAGAGTACTCATACCCTTCATGCTATACCCAATACTAGTAACGAGAAGCGAAGTACTACGTAATGCCGCTGATAAGATAGCTAATATCGGCATAGACGTATCATATAACATTATTGATGTAGCCGGTAGCCCAATAATAATACCAAACGTATCAGCCAAGCCACCATCAAAACCAAAAATAGAATACACTGGATACCTATCAAAACTAAAACCACCATACTCGTATACATCAACAGATGGATTAGACGTTATATTACCACCAATGTTTATGTTTGATACTGATAAGTTCATGAGCTCGGTAAAGCAAATGGGTGCAATACCAATATTATCATTGGTATATGGTGTATCCGATGTATCAGCACCATATAATGGTGATTTTCAAAACGCAGTAAAGAAAGTATATTATAGTAAGCATATAGAGTTAGAGGTGGAATCTACAGACACTGATAAAACACCGGAGGAACATGGTTATCCCGGATATCCATGGCTCAAACTTAAGACTGAAACAGAAGAATTACTAGTACGTATAGAATATTTTGTTAAGGGAACAAAGACGATAATCTATCGTCTAGGAGACTCAGAGACATGGATATACTATACTAGAGGTAGATTCAGACTATTACGTATTGATACGGGTGAACTAATAGATACCGATATGAGAGGACGCTTACTATATGTTAAAACTGATGAATGGCTCAGAGTCTACTATGATAAACAAACACTATCAGAACCCTATGCAATACTATTCATTGAAGCCCCAGATGGATTATATCGTACACCAATAGTTGTAAAACCACCCGATACACCATTACAAGATATAGAAGACCTATTATCCCAGACAAAGAGACTAGTATCACTAAGGATAATTGATGAATATAGAGTAGAATACGTAGTAGTAGGAGAAAAACTACCTTATCATTACCCATTAATTAGCCTACGTAGATAAAGGTGATACTCAAATGTGTGCCGAAGTAATACCATTTTCTACCCTTGTAACAGGAGAAATAATGGATAAAATAGATGAACTCCTAGAGCCGTTAAAGAATACACTATATGATGAGACAATGGAGGGATTGCTACGTGTAGTAAAGGTACACTTCGCATTAATGCTTAACTTTAGAAATATGTTAGCTGGTTTCCAGCAGGGAATGGCTTTCCCGGAGCCGATGCCAGAATATGGAGTATCGGCTACCGGTATACTTGATGCAATAATAAGTACACTGTATGCTACAGCAGTAACAAGTGCCCTACTAGGTGAGGAAGTAGGAGAAGAGCTATGGATGGAGATGATACAGGAGGGAGTATCCAATGCATTCCAGACATCACTGGGAGGCTCATTACAAACATATATGAATATCTATCGTGGGGGATTACCACCATCAATAGATGATATAAGCGATATGCCATTCTACTGGGACTGGATAGATGATAAGCTACTTGGATTCATACTAGCAAGTGCAGGTGGAAACCTATATACTACCCTACACTATGGACTACGCGGTATACAGAATTATCTCAACCAGAACTATATGAATGCAACAAACCAGATACAAATACTAGCGACCAGACTCATAGAAGACTATCTATGGCATAAGAACTATTACTTGGAACTCCGGAGAGATGCATTAGCATCCTATATACGTGCAATACTAATGTATACAGAATATGTTACAATGTATGCAAACGATATAGCGGAAACAGCAATATCAAGGCTAACCGATATGCTCAACGAATTAGAAACAAATAAGAAGGCATACGATAATGGACTTATAAACGATGAAATGTTCCATGGAATAATAGAGAGTATAAAAGCATCCTATGAAGCACTCATGAACGATATAAACAACATGATAACATCACTAACAAGCATAATAATATCAGAAGTGATTGAGATACCACAAGAAGTAGTAGACGAATACAAAGCCGCATTACAGGAGCTAAGCAATGAATACGCCAAAATAATAGAGGCACTCAATACACACTATGAGGCAGAGCTAAGAGGAAAACTAGACCGGTTATTCAGGGGACTAGAATACCTATGGGCATACCGTAGCTACAACATATACCGTAAACAAGAACAATATCCCGAGAACTGGCAATTACCACTAAAGAAGACATATCTAGAACCATACAAGCTAAAAGTAACAGTAAAGGGTAGACCACAACAATGACAACCAATATAACAGCCGAGATACTGGAGAAATACAGAGAATGCATATACACATGGACAAAAGACCTATCAACACTATCACCACTAACCCCATACCGTGAAATAGTGCATAACATGATGAATAAATGCATAGGACATGCAGTAAGACAAGTAATACGTAGACACTATAGAGGAGTAAAACGAGTAGCATTCCAGTGTATAACAAAGTGTATGTTCATATACCTTGAAAACCTAGATAGTGAATGGTTGGATACATGCATACAGAGGTGCATAGAGTAATGAGGTATACCAGCATTCCCCATGCTTTTATATTACCCCCCACCCCAAAGGTATTCGAAGAATACAAAACAACAACACCAAAACCCATTCTTGAACACAGAAATCATACCGATAGCCCATACATCCATTCCCCATGCTATCCTATGATATACTCTATGGTATTTAATAAGAAATACATAGAAAATAATAATACCATTGAAAACTTAATGTTTTCATGGTATTTAATAAATATATTATATCATATAAATAAATTTAATAGCATAGAACAGTGTACCATGCATTGGCGAGACCCCTGCCCCTCCATGCATAATCCGTCTAGGACTATTTTGGCGAGGGGGGTGGTATAGTGGCTCGTAAGCGTAAGAGGCGTAGGGGTTTAATTGGTAAGGATGAGCGATATGAGGGTAGGAGGAGTAGGGATAGGGAGGATTATGAGAGGAGGCGTATAGTATTTGAGGATGTTAGAAGACGGTATAGTGATGCTGTTAGGAGGGATATTGATAGGAGATGGCAACATATAAAGCGTATTGATAGACATGTATATACTACTATGTATCAATTATATAGGAATCTGGTTAATCAGCATGTACGTGGATTCATGTACCGTATTGGTAAGTTATTGTATGGTAAGCCTGATATGGTTAATCCTACTAGGAAATGGAGTTTATTAAGGAGGATATTACCATTCCTATTTGAGGATATATATGATTGGTTATATGATTATCTAATATATGAGAGACCATTATTGGATGCTAGGAATAGGCTTAGGATACGGGGTGATGCTAGGCGTATAAGACGTATTAGGGATGAGATACGTAATGGAGTAGCATTACCACTAGTCATTACTAGGTATTATAATAGGACTATTGAACTATATTTCCATGAGAAGCTTGATGAGTATCTCAATGACCCGGCTAGATTGCCATTGGTTCTTGATGCACTAAATCATATATTTACACAGTTATTATCCACGTCTTATAGGATTGTAATTCCTCCAGAGGAATTAGAGAGGTTGAAAGAAGTATTGGCAATACTATATAAGTATTATGTTGCATATACTAGACCAATGCCATGTACTAGGAGTCAGTTTCTAGTGAAGCTTACACCTGTAACATTGCATATTGCTAGGGGCTATGCTGTTAGATTATATGTTCTTAGATGGACTAGTGGATATAATCTACGTAGTGGCATACTTATGATTACTGACCCTATAGACTTATATTTTGTAATGCTTAGGAATAAGAAGTATAACTATGATATATTCAGTAGCCTACAGGCTATTGGGGAAACAAGTGCTTTATCCGGGGATGAAACTGTATATACGTGGAGAGACTGGATGGGTATTGGCAGAGATGTTGTTAAATTATACCAGTTACTCTATAGACATACGGTTGTAGAGGATGGTTTTAGACGTGCTACTGGTAAGAGGGAAAATATAGCTGAAATAGGTCATTGTTCAGTATATATTGGATTTCATCTTAGCCATAGGAGATTCAGGTATTGGTGGTATGAGCGTGAACGTATTCTATGTAAGCAATACCATATATGCTAATGCTATTGGTATGGTTATGATTCACGTTTTGGCGAGGGGTTTAAAACCCTGAAAACCCTATCTAATAACATAGAACCCTGTACAGGGGTGAAATAGTGAGCTACGTTGTAGAATATAAAGGCTATTATGACGTGCCAGAGCTTGAGGAAGACGTTATTAATGAGTGGAAAGAGACATTAAAGAGTCAGCGTGATAGAATACTGAATAACTTATTAGCTAGAATACCTAATGAGACAAAGTTTAGGAGCTTAATTGCTGATTCAGCATATGAGGTATGGCAGAACTTTGTTAATCCTAACTGGGAGGATGCCGATATTATTAAGATGAAATTCCAAGTAAAGCTATCAAGAGCATATAATGTATGGAAGGATAGGGTTACTGAGGCATTTACAGCACCAGAAGGTGGTGTCAGCGACTTTGAGAAGGGTGTTGATGGTGCAGTTGATAAATTTGCCAATGCCAAGTATACAGTAGGTGCAGTTGGATTAAGATATGCTCGTGGACGTGGTATCGCTGTTAAAGCTATTGGTGTAATTAGTGGAGACCTTAAGGTTGTAAGGGATATAGCGGCACCAGATGAATTCACTGGTAGCGTTGTTAATGTATTCCTACCCGGTGCAGCTAGATATGTTAGACCACAAGCTATAGCCATTATAACTAGGGGACTAGTTCTTGCCCAGTATGCCCTTGAGGCAGGACTATCGGCATTACGTGATAGTATTATAAGCTCAACTAACTCAATATTAGGTAATACAGTATTAAAGCAAGTTGATACTGCAACATATCCTACAGTAATATTAGAGATAGGCTATGATGATGTCAATAACAAACTCTATGTACATAGTGCCGCCGCTACTGGCTAACCTTAATAGTGTACATATTTGAATCTAATATATTTTTTTACTATATACTATATACTATGCATGTATATGGGGGTATGTTACGTGTGGTTATAGTGGCTGTACCTACAGAGCCAATAACTGGTAGGGTAACACCTGATTTTGTACGTGTGCTTCGGGAGTCAATATTATATGGTAATGAACTTGGGATTATTACTGCGATTAATCTTGTTACTGAGAATGGTGAAATAACTATTTCAAGTATTGATAAATGGTGGGACTCGGATACTGATTATATATATTTGATTGTAATGGGTAGCGTATATATTGATAAGCCGGTTAATGTTAGTGAGATACAGGTTATTTTGTCAACGACTGATAGGGGTGAATTAATTATTGCTAGGACTGAGAAGACAATGACATTGTATGCATTTCATACTTATACATTCACTATTACTATACAGTTCAATGCATCTTTACCATTGCTTGATTATATTCTATGTGTATTTGAGGCATGGACTGAAACATACCCTTATGGGAATATAAAGATTGATACATTATACATATATGATGCTAATACATGGGATTATATAGAGACACGAAATATTATCGAATATGATATGATATGTCCTGCAGGTGAGAATCAGTTTCCCTGTGTTACTGATATTAGAGTCAGGGATGATAGTAACATTGAGTATGATATTGGATTAATTGAGGTATATAATACATTTGGTCAATGGTTATTCGATATTGAGGAGACATTGCATAAATATAGTGATGATGTATTGGATGTGGTTATCAATTTTGCACTAGAGAGTGAAGAGGTGGTATCATGAGCTATGTAGTATTACCGGGTGCATTGGTTAAGGTGCTTAAGAATGATATAGTTTTGGCACAACTAGTAACTGATATTAATGGTATTGCTGAGTTATACCTTCCAAAGGATGGTTATATGGTATGTGCATCTAAAACAGGGTATTCTGAGGCATGTACTCATGTATACTTGAATAAGGATACTGATATAGAATTAATACTGAGGAGGATTGTTGAGTTATTGGTTAGCCAATCAGGTACATTTAGTGTGAAGACAGAAGTTGTTGATGAGGGTAGTATATACTGTATTGTAACTAAGTTTGATCCCGGATATCCGAAATGGTTTCCAAGTAATGGATATAGTGAATTATTCTCGTGGTGTAGTAGTGATGAATTAAATGATACATGGAGTATTACTGAAACATATTATGCTGAGCCAGAGGTGTATAATAGTGCACTTAGACCTAGGGCGACTGATTATAGAACTGAATTTGCATGTGGTGTGGAGCGTAGTCTACCAATGTATTTGATTAAACTATATCTTGCATTCAAAATAACTAGCAACGAACCAGAGAGGATAACGCTTACGTTATATGATAGTAATGTGGAGGAATACCCGAAGACTGAGGTAATTATTGAGAGTGTCGTTAATGAGGCTAGACTATATGTTACTATTCGTAGATGGACTAGTGCTAGTTTCTATAAATATAAGAAATGGGATATAGCACCATTAGTCGAATGGGATGGAGAAACACTGATTATATATAATCATAACAGTAAGAATTTATATTTGTATAAAGATATGATTAATTATTATGTATTAGATTTTCCATCAGGTGTAGACTATGATTATCCATGGAGAGTTAGAGTGAAATTAGAGAGTTATAATAGGAGTCAATCAACTAGTCCCGGTGAATATTATTTGCCTTGGATTGATTGGATAGGATTTATATTTGGTGAATAATGGTGATAGGTATGAGTGATTTAGTTACTATACTTGCACAGTATGGATTGGCTGGGGTAACAATATATATAATGTATGAGTTATTCAAGTGGCATACAAAGGAGATAGTGCATCCTACACGGGAGGATATTCAGAAGCTTACTGATGCAATTGATAAATTAACTGATACTATCAATGACTTGAGAAACATGATTATTAGAATGAATAGTACTATGACTGATATAAAGGAGGAGATAAGGTATGAGAAGGAGAGGGAGAGGGGATGAATAGAATGTAGCATGGGGGTGATGTATAGGGTATGCCCCAGCTTGAACTAGCTAACCTGAGTAATCTGGATATACCATTAAGTGCATTACAGCGTACCAGAGTATATGAGCAATCATTCGAGGATGGCACTAGCGACTTAGCAGAGAATAACTGTACACAGACAGTGCAGGATGAAGAAGTATTTGCCGGTAAATATGCATTAAAGGTAACCATACCGGCTGGAGAAACAGGGTATGTAGAGACACCTACTAGACCAGTGTCCCCGGGGCAATTGATAACATTCACTATAGTACATAAAGAGGATGAGAATATTGTTGACCTAAAATTACAGATTGTATGGAGACGTAGTAGCGGTGGAATAATAAGTATTGATGAATTCACGCTTGACCTAACTAGTGAATGGACTACTGTATCACGTACCATTAGTGCACCCGGTAATGCAGTATCAATGGCTATAAGGATATCTGGGACAGCCTCAGATACTGCTGATGGCAATATCTTTCTAGACGATATAGTTATGGACTTAATTGGATTAGTGATACGTGTGGATAATAAGGGCAGACCAATGATTAATATTGATGACTATCTTGAACCAATACTGGTATTCAGTAGTCAGTACCAGTTATCAACTACTCCATTGGAGACGGAAGTACTTGACTTGAAGGGGCTTAAGCGTAGATTATTCTTCTTCATTAATGCACATGATAAACCAGTATATATAGATGTATTGACAAGCTATAGTCCATCAGCTGAGTTCATAAGTATAAGGGGTACACCTATAGAGATACCTGCAAATAGTATAAAGCCGGGTATAATGAATACTGATGCATACACGTATATTAAGATGAGGGCATGGGCTAGTGAATCACCATCAACCGGGTACTTTGCAGTAGTAGTCCTAGGGTATTACCTCTAAGCCCCCATATCCCCATAGGGGGACTGGGGGGGAGGTGATATCCGGGTATGGTACGTATAGGTAAATCCAAGATAAAATATAAGGGTAAGGTAGAGGATATAAGGGATACGGGTGATAGTATAGTGATACTGGTATCCATACTCGATAGTAAGGGTAATACAGTATATACTACACAATATAGTATGCCTAAGAAGGATTATGAGAAGCTAGATAATGACGGATTCAGGAAACTAGTATCACATATAGTCAGGAAGACACTGGTAACTATTGAACGAATAGGTATGGAGGTTGAGATAACATGAGTCAATGGGTATGCCTAGACCAAGAGTGTTTACAGAGGAAGCAGATACTAGAGCAACTAGACATTAGACTGAGCCAGTTAAGGGACGCTATAGTAGGTACTGGTGGTAAGACACTTACAGACATCTATGATATAGCATCAGGCATAAAGACTAAGACCGATAAACTATCATTCGATGCCAATAGCTATCTACAGGTAAACGTTAAATCAATAGTTAATCCATCAAACCTAGATGTGAAACTAAGTACTAGGGCTAGTGAGACAACACTACAGGATATTAAATCACAGACTGATAAGTTAAGTTTTGATGGTAGTAATAATTTGCTAATGGCATTGAATGCCGATAATGTGGGTATTGCAAAGGAGACTACACTAGGTAGTATAAAATCAAAGACTGATAAGCTATCATTTGATGCTAATGACTATCTTCTAGTCAATGTGAAAGCCATTGTTAATCCACCTAACTTGGATACAGCATTATCAACCAGAGCCAGTGAGAATACACTTAGCAACTTCAGTGCTAAGTTCCCGAATGCAACAGCATTAAGTGATTCAATGGGTAATCCAACAACTACAGTAGTAGGAAGTGCCTTACTGGGATGGACAGGCTCTATATGGAGACGTATAGTAGTAGATAATAGTGGTAGATTAAAGACAGCTATTGATTCAATACCATCACTGCCCAGCGGAAGCAATATCATTGGTGGTGTATTCGCTGACTATGGTACTGGTATAAGCATTGACCAGCAAGTAGGCACTACAGAGGTAACCGGTAGCACTATTGATGTGCGTAGACGTGGACGCAAGATAGTCTATATAAAGAATACACAGGATGTAGATGTAATCATAACAATTGAGGGAAGCTATAATGGGAGTGACTGGTTTGTAATAAGGGATAATATAACAGTACCATCTGGAGACTATCGTATAGGAGAGTTGAACGGTGCATTCGGATATATAAGAGCCAAAGCAGTAGCCAGTGGTACACCATCATCGGGCAAGGTACAAGTAATAGTAGGTAGCCTAACATGACACTAGAGGGTGCAGTGGACACTATGGCAAAGGATTTTAATCAGGAAATCCTCATAAGGCTACAGCGTATAAGGAATCAACTACAAATACTACATTCAACACTAACCGAGCTAACATTCCAAGTAACAGAACTAGCCAATAGCCTCTCAACGATAACTATGGAGCTAAACCGGTTAAAAGAAGAAGCTAGGAAATATGATGAACTAAGGAAGGAATATAATGAACTAAAGAAACAATATAACGCGATGAGAAAAGGCAAAAAGAAATAATAAACAAATACTGGGGGGTGAGGCATATTTAGTGTAGAGTTAGATAAATGGGAGGCAATGACACTGGAGC
>Ga0190311_1000247_pt1 | contig 19168 bp, 17 predicted proteins | sample 48700789_MG_FD_165037 | JGI IMG/M metagenome (GOLD analysis project Ga0190311, IMG submission 165037) | Hydrothermal vent sediment bacterial communities from Southern Trench, Guaymas Basin, Mexico - 4870-07-8-9_MG | ecosystem: Environmental > Aquatic > Marine > Hydrothermal vents > Sediment ...
CTTTAGGCCCAATAATCGTCCCCACCACTCGGGGAGCTGGTGTTACCGCGGCGGCTGACACCAGGCTTGCCCTCCCCTTATTACCCCCGGCTACTTACACCGGGGAAAAGCTCCCCTCAGCGGGGAGCACTCGGGGTGGCCCCGTCGGGCTTTCGCCCATTGCGGAGGTTTCGCGGCTGCTGCACCCCGTAGGGCCTGGGCCCTTGTCTCAGTGCCCATCTCCGGGCTCCCGCTCTCACGGCCCGCACCCGTTATAGGCTCGGTGGGCCGTTACCCCACCGACAACCTGATGGGCCGCAGCCCCATCCTGGGGCGGGTCCCAGGCGGCATGGGCCTGGGCCCCTTTCGGGGAGGGACCGTTCCAGGCCTCCTCCCCTATCGGGGGTTAGCCTCAGTTTCCCGAGGTTATCCCCGTCCCCAGGGTAGGTTAGCCACGTGTTACTGAGCCGTACGCCACGCCCCGGCCAGCCCCGGGGCGTTCGACTTGCATGCCTTAGTCCCACCCCGATAGCGGTGGGGTCCGGCAGGATCAACCGGAGTTGGCCCAACTGGGGAGCACGGCCAGTGGCGGGGCAGCACGCATGGGGCCCTCTTGAGCCTACCTCGGACCTAAGCGTTATGGCCTGCTTAGGCCCTCATTATTGTGGCTGTAGCTGGAGGCCGGGCCATCACGCCGGGGCGGTTACGCCCCAATCCGGCCGTTACCGCCGCCGGAGCTACAGCCATTTTAGAACTGAGGGCAGAGGGATATAAGCCTTTCTGAAGCCGGAAGGGCTCGCTTGAGGGCGTAAGAAAATGGGAGGGCAAACGATGCGGGCTAGTGGCTGGATCGCCTTCTCGGCCTTCGGGCAGAGCGCCTCACACGCCTTATGGAGTAGGCGGCGAGGGACGATGAGATAGCCAAGGCTATGAGGGGCCAGTAGCTCAATAGCGGGGCGCCCTCAGTTACGTGGGGTGGGGGTGTCGCCTGGTCGCCACCCTCGGGCGTGCTGCCCTCCTGTGGCCTGTACGGCTTCCTGGGTAAGTCATCGTAAGCTCCGAGAGTCATGGGATCTTCATACCAGATCTCCCCGGTATCGGCCCATATCTCCACGGCGTAACCTGCCACATATCCGTACCACTCTGACCGGAAAATCTCGGAGTACCAGACCACCACGCTCCACGACGGATATAGCTTGAAGGCATCACCTCTAGCACGCAGAAATAGGCTGGTCGAGTACTCCGCTATCGTCACGTTAGCGCCTTCCTCCTCGGCGAACCTCATGGCCTCCTCCACGGCCATCTGCAGGGCCTCCTCCTCCGAGATGTTCACCTCCGTGGAGCATACCTCGTAGTGTGCCCAGTCGTCACCAAAGTAGCTTAGGAAGCCGTCCATGTCGACCCTGAGAAACACGCTTTCATCGGTGCCTATCGTCATGCCGTTGGAGAGCTCGACTAGGTGGTAGAACAGGAATTCCACGTCGTTCCATGGCTCCTCGTACACCTCTATCTTAAGCACAACGTTCTCCTTGCGTAGCGTGGCGTTCTCCACCTCGCCAACGGCATCTAGCATGAACAGGAAGAGGGAGCAGTATGGTGCATCGGCAAAGTCCATGTAGCCCCTGATGATGGCCTTAGCTGCGTCAAGAGGCCCATCGAAATCCCTGGTGAGCTTGGGCCTAGACCCGTTAACCGCCCAGAGGTCAGCGTCGTAGTACATGAAGACGCCATCAACGAACTCCACGTGCACGTCTATGAGCGTCGTGTTATCGTAAGCCCCGAGGTAGAACTGGACGCCCTGGAGGATGTGCCCCATGTACATCTCCCTGTCGCTGTAGTAGTAGGGCTTGCTCATCCTATACGAGTCCAGGTCTATGTGTGCGACGTAGCGGACGAACGCCAGGGCTCTCTGCAGGAGGGTGCTGTTGTCCCAATCGCACGGAGAACTCAGCAGTGGCTGAGGCCCAGGTGCCCTACCGAAGGTCGAGCTGGACGCTACACAAGATGCGCACGTGGGCAGCAGCATCGACACCATGAGCGTGAGGGCAGCCATAATAGCGAGGGACTTAGGCGCCCCCATCCTCCACCTACCCCCTTCGTGGTAACCATGGTGGGCCTCCTATTTTAAGACTGCTGTCCCCATAGACTATCATTTTAAGGTAACGGCTAAGGCCATCCTATAAGCACCTGTCTCCGGGATGCAGAGTTCAGAGGTCCCTTATCGCCACGTCGATGTCCAAGATGCTTACTCGTGTGCGAGGAGTCCGAGGCTATCATGGGCGGCCCCCTAGGCCTAATTTTAGGGCGGCGCTTGGCGGCAGCGGACCTTGTGCTTAGGCACGGGAAACCTTAATATCCGCCTGCCTTGCTCAAGCGAGATGGGGCCGGTAGCTCAGCTTGGTTAGAGCGCTCGGCTGATAACCGAGAGGTCGTGGGTTCAAATCCCACCCGGCCCACCACCCCTCGGACCCTCAAACTGAACTTCTGAGGGCTACTTGATGGGCACTTCTCTGGCCTTTCCGGGGCCCTCTGAGAGCCCCCATCGCCGGTTTCACAGCTCAGTTTTGAGGCAACGGTTTTATAAGGGAGTGCTGCGCCCGGATCTCCCGGCGATGCCGGGGCGTACTTGGGCTAAGATAGCCGAGGTCCTCAGGGATGGCGTGCCGAGGAGTACAGGCGAAATAGCCAAGCTCATAGGCTTGAATGCGAAAGCCACATTTATAGCAATAATGCTACATGAAGGGCCGGCTGGCACCCGAGAAAGGGATTGAAAGCTCGGTAGAGCTGGGCGAACTCGGTCTCAAGGTTCCTGAGGGCGAAAAAGCAGAACTAGTGCCCGGGCCCGTTCCGCATGCCCGTGTGCTCGTCCCCACCCCTCGGTCCCTTGTGAAGTCCGCTAAGGGGAGGGGGGACCTCATTAACAGGCTCGGCAGGACAGCGCTCGACGTGCTCGTGGCGTGGGGCTACGACAAGCTCATAGCCGTGGTAAATGGCCACAGCGATCCCGAGGGGACAGCTCGTGCGTGCATGGGGCAGGTGCCCGGGCACATCAGGGTCAGTGTCCACCTCATAATCTTCACCTGGAGCATCGAGGAGTGGGTCTGAGTGGGCCTTTGACACCCTACGTGGGCTTTCAATAGGCGTGGGCTTTAGGAAGTCCTGAGGTGCATTAGGTAATCTGATAGCTTCATCCTCTCTCCTTCTTCCTCGGGCCTTATCAGCGCCCTTATTAACTTAAGGTCCCTAAGGTTATCCAACTCCGTTAGGAAGACCTCGCAATCCTCAAGCTCCAAATGGCCGAGTCCTCTGGACTTGAAGCCCCCTAACCCAAGGCCAAATTCTTCGAGCCACTCCAGGGTTCCGGCTAGGATTAGGGCTTCGGTGCTACCTGGTAGCACGTTCTCAACTACTGCCTTCAGCTCGATAACGTCTGCTAGCGTGACCTCCGCCGAATAGAGCCTAGCCTCCTCTCTGACGCCGCCTGCCCTATTGAGGGCCACGTGGGTCCTGATGTCGGTCGTGGGCTTAAGGAGCGTGTTCTCGAGGATCACCTTACCCCTCAGGCTCGGCCCTCCCCATAGCCTGCAGATGGGACAGAGAGGTGTCACCAGGGGTTCAAGTATCCTCCTGAACCTCTCCTCCTGGTCCCTCGTGAGCTGTCTTCCTCTGCTAAGCTCCCTAGCCTTAGCAACCACCTCATCCACCTCGTCGGGAGCCAAGAAGCGCCTTAACGTTCCATCCCTGGCTAGCTCCTCAGCTGCTATAATTAGCTCCTCTACCTCGATGGGCAGGTCGGCTCCTCTCAGATGTGTTAAGGGCCCCCTCTCGGGCTCGTAGTGCGCCTTTAGAATAGCCCTCTCAAGCGCGTCTTTAACGGCGTTGGCCGACGCACGGGCTACCCACTCGCTTATCCTTCTCAGAGACCCTCTCCAAGAACTCTCGGGTATGATGATTGCTTCTCCATAATGCGCATTAAGCCTCAGGACTGGCATGGAAGGGCCTAGCGTAGCTGCGAAGGCAGCCCCGATTCTCAGCATCTTAGTCTTGAACCTCAGCTTAAGTACTGCTCTCTCCCTCAGCCTCCCCTCCCTTTTCAAAAAATCCCTCAATCTCTTCGTGAATTCATCTGCTTTCACGTGCTCTCACCTCCAAACGGGTCCTGCTTAAGGGGAGCCAGTTGGTTAAAGCCCATGGAGGAACTCGGCCCCAGGCCTAAGATCGGGAGGAGGAAGGCTGTGTGAGCGGGCATGGTGCCCTTAACCTTGCAGACTAGGAGGGAGCCCATGCCGAGAGCTCTGATGGGCGCCTTGGGCATCCCGGTCCTAAGAGACCAGCCTCTATAGGCGTGGCTGGCGCGCCTCCTTCCGTAGATACTCTTGACCTTAAACTTCACATTGACTGGTTTGCCGAGCATTGTGGCATACCAACCGGGATCTGGGGCTAGCGTGCTACCCTCCCTAGGCGGGGTCGGGAGGGGGAGCCCGCCATCCTCGACGAAAACGGGTGATAAGGCCATCAGGACCGTGTCCTTTTCGTCCTCAAGATCGCTCTTAATCCATTCGACCTGGATCTCCTTAAGATCAATATCCTTCAACACAAGCCTTGCCTTACCAAAACCTCTGCTCACCCCTCTGCCTATGTAGAGCCTCAGATCCGGACCCATCTCGTCTAGGAACTTCATTAAGAAGCTCTCCTCCCTCACGGCCATGAGGCCAGCATACGTGCAGCCGGGCTTAAGGAACTCGTAGGCGTAAAGAACGCCGGGAGCAGAAGAGCCTCTCGATCTATCTAGGCCTACCTCAATATACGCCGTGGTCCAACCGCCCGTCTTAACGGCTTCCCACAGGTTACCCACCTTCCTAGTCGGTTTGCCCTCCACGGATCTGACCTCTCCAGGTCCCCAGCCCGGTTTACGGCTTCTGAGCCCCGCTTTCACCGACTCTTTAATGAGTTCCCATGCCCTCTTGCTCACGAGCTTAACGGCTCCGGGACTTCTTATTGTCCGCTCGTCGGGCCACTTGCTCATATAGCATAGTGCGTGGGCAACAAGCGAGCTCTTGAGGGGCTTTATGGAGTTTAGGTCCTCGCCTCTCCTCCCTATGGCCAAGAGAGGCGTTAAAGCGAAGTCTGGAGATACAGAGAGCTTATTAATGTCTTCCCTGCTAAGGGAGCCCGACCTTAGGGCCTCAGAGAGCAAGGCCCCTCTGAGGACGGGCCCTGGTATATGATCGACGAGGGTCATGTGGACGAATCCCGCATAACCCACCCTGGAAGCTATTGCGGTCGGCGTTAGGATCTCAAGTTTAAGCTCAAAAAGTTTGAGACTACTGGACACGCCACTCAAGGTCCCTTAACACCTCCTTGCAAACATCATCCTGCTCTGCCTCAGGAGGTAGCTCGTGTTTTAGCACGCTGATCTTAGCCCTCGTTCTCCTGCCCACGAAGGAGTAGTTGAGCTGGGCGAGAGACAACAGGATGAGTCTCAGGGCACGGACTAGATCTAGGCCATCGCCAGGCAAGAAGGTCTCATAGAGCTTGACCTCACCTAAGAACACGGCCGTCGGCTCAACGCCCTCGATCACGAACAATCCTCCCTCAGCGGCTTTCCCGCACCTATCGTCTATCCTGACATGAGCTAGGTAAGTCAAGTTGGGCTCAGCTAAGAGATCTAACCTACTTAGCAGCTCATCTACATCTAATTCGTGCCAGAGGGCATCCTTAAGGCGATTCAGAACCTCGCGCCTGACCGGGTAAAGGGGGCTAACATAGAGCGGGCTTTGGTGGCGCCCAGAACTACCAAACACTCGGCACACAACGCATTTACCACACGTAGAGCCAATCCAACATCCTTGCGCTGCCGGATCTATGCCGACCAAGATGCCAGCATTTATGAGCAGGCCAGCTATCTTGTAAGCCGCTGTCCTCAGGAGGCCCTTGAGGTAAGAGCCGGGTACAACTGGGAGTCCCGGCGCCCTTTGATCGGCCCCTAGGCGAAACATCCTGTATGTCGTCGCATCAGCCTCGAACGTCTCCCTGCCCGCCCCCCAGAGCCCAGTGCCTAGGAGTTCCATGATGATGACTACGCGAGCTACCTTCGCCATGCTCACTCCCCCAAGACGAACTTAGCTAGGTTGAAGACATCCGCTAAGGGCGGAGAGGAACGCATGCCTAACTCTAGGGCCATCTTAGCAAGAGCAGCATATACTCTCTTGCGCCTCTCCTTGGCCTTTAGGGCCCTGTTAACTAAGAATGAAATGAGGACGTCCGTTTTCTGACCCAAGCCCATGTTAGCTGCGTGAATCTCCCTCACCACGGCCCTTAAGTCCCTAGCTGACGGCGCTTGCCATCGGGCTCCCCTGGCGGCGAGCCGGAAGTGTTCGAAGACGCGTCTTACCCTGCTCTTGAGCATGCTCTCGCCCTCGATATCGGCTAAGAGACTGAATATCCTCCAAGCGTTCGGGAGACCAAGCCATACGAGTTCGTCCATCGCCCGCTCCCCTCCCTTATCCGGCCTGATGTGCGTCAGGAAGGCTAGGGGCTGCCATGTCAAGCCAGCTTCAATCGTGCCCGGGCCCAAGAGGGCCCCCATGGCCTGCTCGTGAGCCCAGCAAGGCAGTGGGACATGCGTATCAGCATAGATGGCTGCGAAGAGGCCGGCGATCCCCGGCATGACCTCGTGGAACTTAAGATTGGCCCTATGGAGGGCTCTCCTGAGCTTGCTCTTGCAGATCTCCATGAGTTCCTCAGCTGTCCTTATGAGGGCCCAGATGTTGTGCTTTGGCTTACCCGAGGCCAGGCCCACAGATGGCTGCCTCAATCCCCCGAGACCCCTCCAGAACCAGTAGCAGATGGCTGATGTAGCCTGGAGAGCTACTCTGGCAGGCCAGATAGCCATCGTGTCGTCTCCTCCTGAGTAGAGGAGACCAACGAACATTCTGGCCACGTCGGTTTCGGGTTCCCCGAGCTCTTCTTGCTCCTCTGCAGAGGACGTTAGGATGCTCCTCATGGCCTCGAACAAAGCCAGCTTCATCGAGCGGTCTATCCTAGCGCTCCTCAGTATGGCATCTGATATTGATATGGCCTGGGCCATGAAGGAACCCATCATGTTTCCGTCTGCCTTGACAATGGCTATATTCTTAGCAGGCTCTGCTTCACTCTCGCAACCGGACAACCACTCGAGAACCCAAGATCGAAGCCGATCCCATTCAGGTGCAAGAGATTCTCCAAGCGCCCTGAGCCACTCAACCTTTGCACGGAAGTGGAAGGGATAACCTAATCTCCTCAAGGCACGGCACTCACGGCAGATATAATCTCTTTCTCTCTCCTCACCCTTCCTCGGCCTCTCCGCAGGCCTCCTATGGCAGATGTCGCAGAGGACCTCGATGCCGAGCTCCAACGGGCTCTCAGGGGATCGCGTCCTCTTATCCTCCTCAAGCTTAGCGTTTAGCTCAAGGGCAGTGGCTGGCCAGTTCTCGTAAAGTCGTGCTCTGGCGCAGGCCACGTAGAGTTCCACGTCCCCCAGTATCTGCTCGGCTCTCCTGACGACCTCAGCCAATACTCCCTCGCCTAGGTCTGGTGCTATGGCGTACACCATACCACCGCCAGCGTATATGATGCACTCTGGGGGCAGGCCTAGTACCTGCACGAGCGCTCGCGGGAGAGCATAGAGCGTCATGAGATCTACGGCGTAGCTGGCGCCTACAACGGCGGGTAGCTTCTCACGATAGATGAACTCCTGAATGCCCATAACATCCAGAGCTATGACGCAGACGCCTTTTACATACTTGGGCTCTCTTGCGAGTGCTAGGATTGAATATTCTTCGGACAATTTAAGCATGTGCTTTGCGGCCTCCTCCGATGCCTTCCTCAAGAGTTTAGGGTCCTTGCTGAGCCAATAGCGCCAGACCTCCTTCCCGCTCCTGGTGAGCATCTCTTCGACACGGGCTTCATCCTCGTCTAAGACAGGGGCTATGGCCTCCGCCGATATCTCGGCAAGCCTATCTAAGGCGGAGGAGGCGTGATCGGCTTCTATCAAAGCCGCAAGTAAGCCCTTGAGATCCACATCAATGCCCTCGATGGGCATGGCCTTTAGGTCAGGTAGCCTGCCAGGTGGCCGGGGGTGGTGGTTTCTGATCAGAGCGCATACGGCCTCTATTACATCCTCCGGCAGGCCAGCTTTTCTGAGGAGTTCGCCTGCCAGTCTCGTGCTCTCATCAGGATGCGCCTTCTCGATCTCCGTGCCCTTCACGCTCAGCCAAGAGTTAGGCTTTCCTACATCGTGGAGGAGGGAGGCCAGCCTTAGTATCGCCAGTTCGAGCTTTAGCTTCTCCATGGTCTCGCCGCCCTTACCGGACCTCGCCATCCAGATGGAGCAGGCTATGGCGGATGTAGCTAAGAGGTGGGGCACCAGCTTCGAGGCATTCGGCCCAGGCCTGGTGTCCTGTGGTATGTTGAGGAAGGCCCTCCAGAGCTTCTGATGTTTCTCGTGACCTAAAAGCCTGAGCTCGATGAAGAGACGCTCGCAGATGTCCCTGAACTCGTTAAGGAACAAGATGGTTAGCCCGGCTAGGTGCTCTTCTATTCCTTTGCTCTCGAAGCACTCATAAATGTGCCTATACTTCTCCTCAGCCTCCAACAGCCTACGGGCTAACAACCAGGCCCAGAATACCCCTGATGGATCGGGGAGGCATATCTCCGCCCCGTCTTCTCTACGTACCACCAAGGGATTGAATACGGCCTTCCTAGCCTCCGGCCTGATGTTAAAGCCCTCGGCTCTTCTATCCGAGAGTTCGACATCAGCTTTAACGCCCTCAAATATTAGCGGTGGCCTGAGGAGGGCCATTAGGGGGGCTTTGAAGAAGGCCGTTATGATATCTGCTACCACATGGCTTTTATTGGCAGCCCCTCTGATATTACTTATGACCGGGCTGAAGACCTCAAGGATTTCCTCTAACTCCTTGATGACAGCCTCGTTGAACAGAACGGGATCAACGGGTTCTGCGAAGAGCTGGTTTTCATCATCGCCCATCAGCGGTACTATATGTGCTGTAAAGAACCTCTCGCTCAAGCTCCCACCACCTCCAGCCATTCCTTGATGGTGTGTATCTTATCGGGTTCTCGAACTCTTGGCTTCTCGTAGACGAGGAAATCAAGTAGGCGCCCGATCTTCCCCCTCGCCTCAATAGATCTTTCACGGATTGCTCCATTGCCAGCAGGCCTCAGAATACGGATTTCAGCGGGCCTTCCTCCCAATAAGAGTACTGCCCATCTGCACGACCCGAGCCTCTCGCGGACTTTAGTCCATGTCTCATCGCTTTTGACGGGGCCAAGCCAGGAAATCGCGTAATCATGATCATAGATCAATAGGATGCCCCTTCCCGCTAGTTGCCGGAGTTCCTCCTCATTCACGATCCTCTGTTCCTCAACCATTTCCCTTACCTCCGCGGAGCATCTTGCTCAACTCGCTTACTTCCGAAAAGCCCACGTTAAGACCATTGTAGGCACGGCTAGCATTGGTGACGAGACGACCTATCTCGCGTTTAAGCTCGTTTCCCACGATCACATCCTCGCACAGCCCCTCTTCCCCTATGTGCGTGAATATCATCTTCTTAACGCCAAGCTTGACAGCTCCAAATCTCACAGTCTCGCCCTCCCAGCCAGGCGGGTCCGAGCGGATCACCTTCCTGGGCCTATACTTGCTCTTTCCCATCAGGATCGGGTTGAAGTTGCCATCCTCGGTGGCCCCTAGGCCGACCAGTAGGAGACCTAGCTCTTCCTCCCGGAGGCCCACAAAGGCTACATCGCCCTCAAAGGTTGAGCTGGGCTCGAAGGCCCAGAGTTTCTCATGATCATCGAACTCCAGCTTAATCAATCGCCCCTTCCTGTGCTCGAGATTCCCGAAGAGGACCCGCGAAGCAAGGCCGGGCGCTCCTAGTAGATCGCACACGACGCACACCCTCACCCTATCAAAGGCCTTGGTGGCATCGCAGACCCTATCTCTCACTGGCTTGCGGCCTCTGAAGCCTATCACTCTAGATTCCTCGGTAGCGGGCTTCCACAGCTCGAAGTGGACTCGGCCCGGTTGACCGGGTGTTGGAGGCTTACCAGCCCTGTGGAAACACGAGCGCACCCGCCTGTTAACAGCCGTGAAGCTGAGCTCAAGCCTGGACCTCACGGTGCCTTTCAAGCTCGAGCCAGGTATGCAAGGCCTGTCAGCATACCTCACCACCTCCATGTGCTCCGTTTTCATGGCTTCAGGTCGTCTCTGTAAGAGCTCAATTAAGTCTCCCACATCGGCTGCCTTAACTGCGAGTTCTCTCACGGCCCCCTCGTCATAAGAGAGTTCGAGAGCGCCGCTCCCTATGTGTAGGAAGTTCGGCCAGCCATCTACCTCCTTAAGGACCTCGCAGACGAGTCTTAACCTGCCCACTAGCCTTGCTTCTCGATCGGCCAGATCACGCCTCGTGGCCCTCTCCCTTCTAACTTGGACCTGTCTCAGCCTAGGCGCTGGCATCTTCTAAAGCCTCCTTCCATACCCACCTGCCATCCCTATAGCACTTCCTCAGCTTCGTTATGCTCTTGCGCCAGACCGCCCTGAGGCCTTCGATGACCGCCTTAGCCGCCTCCTCCTCGGCCTTGGCCATATAGCCCTCAAGCGTGCCTGGCCAATCTACAGACTCGTCTATGGGGTCTATGCGTTGGAGCTTGCCATCCTTGATGCCATACCGCTCATGGCTCGTACTGAAAACGATTACCTTATTGAGTTCTATCCTGATCTTCCCGAAGCCTCTGCTCTTCATGCCCCCGACCTTCACCAGACCAACGTTCACTAACTCTATGGCCTCAAGAAGGAGGCCTAAGAGGTAATTGGGCGTGTTCTCGGCCTTAAACTCGAAGCTCCACTCGCAACCAGGCTCGACATACTCGACCGTGAAAAGCGCTCCACGAGCAGAAGATCCCTTACGCCTATCTACGGCCACGCACGTCCTGTAGCCTAGTTTAAAATCGCCGGTGGGGTAGCTATCCATGAACTCTACATGTGATGCCAGACTTGGAGCTCCGAAAAGCAAGCATAGGGGGCAGATGGAGCGCTTTCCCTTTTCAATCCCTGCCTCGACTATCCGCCTTATCTTCTCTCTTACCTCTTCATCAGCAGACAATCCTCGTCTTTCGATATCATAGAACTCGTTTCCCTCAAGACATACGGACTTTGGAAGGCCATCGCACACCCGGAAACCTAATGCCCTTAATACGGAGGTGCAGGTGGCCCTTAGCATGCCTTTGAAGCTCGAGCCTGGCACAACCGGGAGTTCCTTACCATCCGCTCTCAGAACCTTGAGCACCACCAGATCAGTCGGTCCTAAAGCAGCCTTACCAGGTCCAGTGCCAACCCTGAGAGGCTCCTCGTTTACCATCCTGCCCGATACAATGATTGTCCTAAGGAGCTTGTGATGGCCTATCCACTCGAACTCCTCAACAGCCCTCAAGCAGATCCACCTCCTCCACGAGCTTGATCCTGAAGTCCTCAACGCGGTATATCCTCGCCCTAAGTTCCTCGAATTTCATGAGGCCGTGGCCAACGCTCTTCATCCCGCCCACCTCCAGGCCTAACTCAGTCACGTAGTCCAGGACGTACCTAAGCAGCCTGGAGGCGTCATCACGTGGCTTTAAGAGATCTAGATTGAGAACCCTCATCTCGAAAGCCCATTTATGGCCTGGCGGCACGAATTCATAATCGAAGAGGGCGCCTGACCTCGCTGCTCTCCTGAACCTGTCTAATGCCACTCTAGTCCTGAACTGCGGCTCGGGTTTTTGCTGCCCCGCCTTCGGGTAAGCGTTCATGATCCTCACATGCGATGCCAGCTCCTTGTTGCCGAATATCCTGCAGACAGTGCATGGCAGGCCATTTAACACATCAATGAGTTTTCCGATGGCGTCCTCAAGATCCTCCGGTCCCCTAACAGTACTCACGATACTCCCAATCTCGTCCGCTAGCTCCTTTAGCTCGCCACCGATCACGCCAGCTCTAGATAGGATATCCGCGAGTTCGCGCCTAAAGAACTCGGGGCTTGATAGCCTGATGGCATCTAAAGCCTTTCTAGCCACAGCCGCGGCCAACTCGCAGGGAGTGAGATCAGCGAATATGTTGCACACCTTACGATTGCTGCCTCTCGCTAATTTCTCTGCGAGACTCCTTAAAGCGCCTTTCAGGCTTGATCCGGGTATATATGGCGTGCCATCAGGCAGCTTCTCGACCGGTAGTTCAGTCGGCCCACCAAGCTCGCTTCGTCCCGTTCCGATCCTAAGAGGGGCCTTATTCACAAGGACGCCTGTGATCACCGTCAGCCTCTCAAGCCTATCTAGGTCAGGCCCTAGGGCTCTGAGCCTGCTCTCTAGGCTGAGGCTCAAGCTCATACCTCCTCGAGGCAGGCATTAACGTAATCGTAATAGAAGTCTCGTTTAGCAGGACGACTTGGCTTCAGTTTCTGAAGTTTCTCTTTCTTCTTTTTCTCCTTTTCCCTATCTCTCTCGCCGCCAGCTTCGTATAGCCATTTAAAGATGCCCAAGATCGTCCTTGCCGCTTCTAGGTCTCTATTCTTCAGAATATTAAAAAGCCTGCTGGCTGATTTGCGGTCTTTCCAGTAGCCGCGGCCCACCTGCTTCGCCAAGAAGGCAAGAACAACGTTCACGTTCTTAGAGCCTTCGAGTACCTCTAAGAGCCGGCTTACCTGCGTTCGATCCACGCCCCCTACAACGGCCTCGCAGGCTGCAGCCGCTATCTCATCGAGAGGTAGCTCTTGGGACAAAATGACCGCACCTCGCCGTGTGATGTTTTTCCTCCAAGTTACTTAAGGCTTACGCTTAAGTTAGCTCCTAGGCATGACCACTCCCGGGCGCGCAGTTAGGGAAGTAGCACCCTGACGTGTTCAAGGCCGCAGCAGGCCCTCGCTAATGAGGCCACTACAGCCATGTGCCCGAGGCCTATGACTAATGCTTTGAGCCCTTCCCTTTCGATCTCCTTAAGAACGCCTCTCGCGACTCTGTAGGTGAGTTCGGGGTTCGTGGCCCCCACCGTAAGCCACCTTACGCCCCTGAGGAGCTCATCCCCACATGCCCTAGCATAATCGTCCGTGAGGAGCCTGTTGATGAGTGCTGCGGGGGTGTAGAGGACATACACGCTCCTCACCTCAAGGCCGCAGGCCTCTCTGATGCCCTCGATAAGGAGCTTGAGGAGACCTGGGCCGAGCTGCTCGGTGGCCGATATAAGCAGCCCCACCTCCTCGCCCCCTCTAAAGAAGGGCTCATCTCGGAGCTTCTCGAGGGCTGGCAGGAGCCTATGGGCAAGCAGGCCGAGGATGAGCTCGCGGACCTGCTCCACGCCCAGGGCCGTGCGGACCTTGGAGCTCATGGCATTGGATAGTCTGATCGCGCCGTCTATGATGTCCTTGCTCTGGGCCGCCACGACGGGCAGCTCATTCATTAGCCCCCTCGCCAGGCACAGCAGACTCCCGTAGAATAACTCGCCATCTGAGAGAGCACCTGAGAGCCTTTCCACGTCCTCGCCGAGTAGAGACGCGTAAAGCTCCCCCCTCAGCGTCCTTGCTTTGTGGAAGCCGCAGACGAGGGGGTACCAGATGTAGGTGTCGGCTGCGAGGGCGGATAGCAGGGCAGGTAGGGCCTCGGACTTGCCCCGGCCCCTCAGGAGAGCATAGGCGACGAGCTGGCCGCAGATCTGCCTTAGAGCAAGGCCCAGCCTGTGTGCCCCAGCCGTTATGGCGGCGAGCGTTAGGCCAGACGCGAAGGCTAATTCCATATCGTTGCTCACAGGCACCCTCAGCACCGCTTGTCCTAGGAAATCCTCGACCTCATCATAAAAAGCGGTTGGTCTGTTCTTCTTTACGATGTCGTGTGCATACCTCACTATAGCTGGCTCGCTCGCCTCCCTCAGCGGGCCCGGGAAGACGTGCCATACGGTCGTGCTCGCCATGGGGGCCGTCGCACACATCAGCGATATGTACCTAACGGCGTTCGTGAAGTGCTCGGTGCCCTTACCTTTTCCTTTTCTGTAGCACAGGAAGAGGTGCTTCCTAGGGAGCCTTAAGCGCCCGATCCCCTCTAGCGAGTAAGCTAAGGTTACCTCCGCAGGAGCCGTTAACCGGCCTGTTATCGAATAACCTGATGCTACGCTGAGGAAGACACCGCCCACCGCATCTTCCGCCTTGCTTGAGGTTGATACCACGCTCAGGAGGGGCCTCATGCTCACTCACCCGCCACCGAGAGCTTCGTAATCAGCTCCTCCACCTCCTCCGGCCTGAGGATAGGGATTTCATAAGAGTAGAGTTCTCTGATGGTATCTTCCCTCCAGAGAAGCACCATTTCGTCTATCCTCGCGCCTGCTTTATCCTGTTTTGGCCTGCTTTTTACGAACGGGAGCACCAACAGGCCAGACCTGTTCTTGAGCTTGGATAATGCCCTCAACACCAGTAGGATCATGTTCTTCGAGTAATCATCTACCACGGCGCAGAGAACGCTCAATCCCTCAACGCCCTTCTTCTTGAGGAGAGCCACGAGTTCCTCAGCATCTCCATCTTGAGGGATAACAACGCTCGCCACGTTAAACCCATGCTCTTTTAGCCTCTCTTCGATGAAGCGCGTCTGACGCTCTATGGATCGATTTGAGATCAACACGATCCTTGGACACTCGAGCATCTTGCATATCACACTTATCGCATCTGCCTGCCTCTTTATTATCCAGCTCTCCCCAGGCGGACCTCGCCTCCAGAAGATCTTCGGGAACACGACGAGCACCTCGATGGCCTCTCCTACACGCTTCCTGACGACCTCAGCAAAACGCTCGGCCTTCTCGCTAAGCGAGGAGGAAGAGGAGACAGATTGGTAAGACGAGCGCCAGTCAAGGCTCTTTCTATAAGCATCACAAAGCCTCCTAAGGTGCCTCATGGCGATTCCTATTGTATCCTCGTCCTCGCCGTACCCGCATGAGGCCTCGATGTCGTCTAGTATCACGTGGGCCTTCTCAGGTGAGAGGAAGAGGGATGCGAAGCTCAAGAGGGCGAAGACCTCGGAAGCGGCCCTCCTAGAGGCTATGGATCCTCTCTCAACCTGCTCCCACCGGCGTCCTAGCTCGTCAGGGACTAATATGGCTCCAGCGCAGGTAAGGCCGGGTAATGTTTTCTCCAAGCGCCCGAGCCAGAAGACAGGCAATCCCCACAGGCGCATGTCCTTGATCCTCTTACTCCACTCCTCCTTCTCGGACACCTCCTCCACAGGGATGATGCCCGCAGATGTAGCTACTACGTAGTCAAGCTCCCTAGAGGCATCAGCGTAGTTGTATATCAGGTCCGGTTGGTATATGGAGACGCTCCTCTCCACATGGTACAGGCTCGGGCGGGGGGATATCTTGAACTCGTAGAACACGAGAGCCTCCCCACTAGGATACGCGTAGGTAAGGGCTTCAAAGCCGACCTCCAGGGCAGCTATGGGAACCAACTGTGTCCCTCCTGATACATCGAGCACTCTCGCCCCAGCCTCCACAATTTCAGCCATGACAGTCCTGAGAGCCCTGAGAACTTCTGATGGGCCGTGCTCGGGCGATGGGGCGAAGGGGGCCACCTTAACGTTCAGCCTGCTTGAGAACATGTCTATCGCTCTCTTGGAGAGCCTGCCCGGTCCCACGCCTTTCACAACCTCCGGGCTTGTTATCACCACGAGCCTTTCTCTAGGCTTGAGAAGAGATAGAGCTGCTACGAGCACCTGAGGGCTGAAGCCAAGCGTTAAAGCATCCGGGCGCCTGCCACTCACCCTGACGAGCTGCCTAGCTCTCCGGAGCGCTTCCTCTGGCCCAAGGGTTTCAAGCGCATCAAGCCACTCCTCTATAGCTGAATAATCCTTTGTGTAAGAGCAGAAGACGGCAAGCCACAAATCCCCTTCCATAGGTCACCACTCCCATGTTCCCTCCATCCATAAGGGAGAGCTTCTTAGGGATATAAGTTGTTCACCCCACATGTCAGGTCTGACCATCATGACGCCTCGCCGAGAGGAGAGCGAGAAAGCATAGTCTCGAGGTCTTTTCTGAATGAAACTGGTCGCTCCTTACATGTCTGAGGTATCCCTTTTAGGGGCATCTACCGGGTCAAAACGTTACTTACCAGCCTTACCGGCCCACCAAGCCATTACTGGCCTTCTCCAGTCTCTGCCTCCCATTTTATAACTGGCCTGAACTTATAGCCGTACTCTATGACTCCTGCTGGCCCATGGACCCTTATGCGCCTTAGCGTGGCCTCAAGCTCTAGCCCTGGCTTTAGCTCTGCTGGGTCGCAGTCCACCACCTGGCTTAGGACCTTAACGCCATCCTCAAGCTCAATTAGGCCAACTACGTAGGGCCTTAGGTCTGCCATATCCGAGGGCGCTCTCCTTATGACCGTGAAGGCAAGTAGGCGCCCCCTGTGGCTTAGCTTGACATCCTCCATATCCCTTGATCCACACCTTGGGCAGATAGGCCTCCTTGGATGGTATATTGCCCCGCAGGAACGGCACCTGCTCCCAACGAGCCTGTACTTATGTGGGATTTCACGCCAGAACTTAGGGACGCTCAAGCCACCACCTCCCACCTAGCTAGCACATGAACGCACGATATAGAGCCTAGGCCACACATGTTGCTCGTAAGCCCGATTTCAGCTCCATCAACTTGGTTCTTGCCAGCCTCATCCCTCAGCTGCCAGACGGCCTCAACGACCTGATAGACGCCAGTTGCCCCCCAGGGATGGCCACGCCCCTTTAGGCCACCCATGGTGTTCACTGGCCAGCGACCACCGATGGCCACCGCTCCTTCCTTTAGGAGGTCCACGCCCTTGCCAGGCTCCGCAAGGCCAAGGGCCTCAAGGGATAGTATGCCAATTACGCTGGTCGTGTTGTGGAGCTCTATGAAGCTCAGCTTATCTAGGCCCACGCCAGCCCTCCCTAGCGCCTTCCCAGCTGCTAGCCTAAGGGAGCGTAGGGCCAGTAGGTCTTCCCTCTCGCAGATATTCACCTTATCGGTTGCGACCTCTGAGGCCAGCACGGCCACTGGCGTATCTGATGAGCTCCTAGCCCCCTCTGGCCCCTTGAGCACGATAGCAGCAGCCCCATCCCCTATGCCAGCTGTATCAAATAGCCTAATTGGGTCAGCTACTAGGGGCGAACTCAGGACGGTCTCAACTGTTATTGGGAATGGGTACTGGGCATATGGGTTATTAGCAGCGTTCTTGTGGTCATTAACGGCTAGGAGCACGATGTCCTCGTAGCTAACGCCGTAGGTGCTCATATAGAGGCTGGTGAGGAGGGCGCAGAGGCCATGTATGGTTACGCCAGAGTGGAAGGTGCTCCTTGAGTCCTCAAATAGCATTTGTATCCGAGCTACCTCAGGTGCCATTACATCCGTCATCTTCTCAACGCCACAGACCAAAATGGCCCCCTCTTGCCCTCGGCTGAAGCTGGCATCTAGGCAGGCTTGGTGGATGGCTAGGGATCCAGAGGCATCACCAGCCCTTACCTCAACTGCCTTCACGCCATCAAGGGCGAGGGCATCGGCTAGTAGGGCCGAGATGTTGCCCTGCTCGTTCATGAGCTCTGAGGCAGCGTTGCCCACGTAGAGTGCCCTAACAGGCGGGTTGCCAGCATCCTCAAGGGCCTTCTCACAGGCCTCAATGGCTAGGTCTAGCAGGGAGCGCTCCCAGTGCTCCCCTACCTTAGTGCACCCAACACCTAAGATAGCTGCAATTGGCTTCATCTCAAGAGCTTACCCCTGAACCTAGCATAGGAGGCGTAATCCACGTACTTCTTCCTAGCTATGAAGGCCCTTATCGGTGGTGCAAGTGGCCTCTTCTCCTCAATTGCATCTTGGACTATAAAGCTAAAGGCATCTGAGCCAGCCCCAGAGCCATAGGAAACCATGAGTATCCTATCCCCGGGCCTAGCGACATCAAGTGTAGCAGCAAGGCCAAGTGGGGAGCTCCCTGAGTAGGTATTGCCTATGTAGCGTACCAGCAGGCCTGGCTCAAGCTTCTCAGTAGGTATGCCAAGCATCTTAGCAGCCTTAATTGGGAACTTAGCATTTGGCTGGTGGAAGACGGCCCAATCAAAGTCCTCAGGCCCTAGGCCAAGCTCCTCCATGAGCATCCTCGCTGCCGTTATCACATGCCTGAAATAAGCTGGCTTACCAGTGAAGCGACCAAAGTGGGCTGGGTATGGCTGGCCAGCCCTACGCCAGAAGTCCGCTGTATCAGTTGTGTATGAGCATGAGCCTTCTACGTAGGCCACGGTTTCATCTGACTTAAGGCCGAATACAAAGGCAGCCCCACCTGAGGCTGCCGTGTACTCAAGCTCATCGGCAGGCTTGCCCTGAGCCGTATCCGCACCTATGGCCATAGCATACTTGGCCATTCCCGAGCTAACAAGGCCTATACAGGTCTGGAAGGCCTCCGTGCCTGCCTTACAGGCGAACTCGTAATCAGCAGCTAGGAGCTGGCTGCCTATCCCAAGGGCCTCTGCTACTATGGTGCCAGATGGCTTGACAGCATATGGCTTTGATTCACTGCCTATGAATACTGCCCCTATCTCATGTGGATCTATGCCAGCCCTCTGTAGGGCATAGCGGGCTGCCTCATAGGCTATGGTAGTCATATCCTCATCTGGGCCAGCTACCGCCTTCTCTATTATCGGTAGGGCACAACCATCATTACCCCACATACGGCCTATCTCAGAGGCCTTTATCCTGTAGGCAGGCACGTAGCCACCATAGCCAACTATGCCTACAGGCCTTATGGGCTTCAAGGTTATTCCCCCGCCCCTCTTAGGCTGGGCTCTATCGCCCTCCGTTTAAAAGGTTTTCGCCTCCTGGCTAATAAATCCTCTGGTAACTTCCCTAAGGGTAAGATATATGTAGGTAAGGCCCTCTACGCAGCTTAAGCGCCTTTCTCCCTCTCCAGCAAGTGCTCTACTATGGATACGCCTATGGCCCTACCGCCTGATACCTCAAACTCAAGCATTACCCTATCCAATAGGGTCTCCCTTGGGTTGAAGCTCGTGCCACAGGAGCTGCATTCTATTTCACAGCCAAGCTCAACTGCATACCAAGATGCCTCTGCGTAGAGGCGACCACAGGATGGGCAGCGGAAGAAGGCTACATCTAGCC
>Ga0190311_1000249_pt1 | contig 19117 bp, 31 predicted proteins | sample 48700789_MG_FD_165037 | JGI IMG/M metagenome (GOLD analysis project Ga0190311, IMG submission 165037) | Hydrothermal vent sediment bacterial communities from Southern Trench, Guaymas Basin, Mexico - 4870-07-8-9_MG | ecosystem: Environmental > Aquatic > Marine > Hydrothermal vents > Sediment ...
GAAAGAAAAATAAGGTAGGGAAATGAAGATTATTAAGAAAACTGTGCGATGTAAAGTATGCGCTGCAAATATTACCCAGGGTAGAGTGATAGAGATATATAAACATATTGTCTGTGAAGAGTGCTGTATAAAGTTAGCAAAAACAGACCTAACTTTAATCGATGCAGAGGATAAACTTACTTCTTCCTGCAGGTGCAGTAAAGAAGAAATTCCCGAAGAGTGCTTATCTACCTGCTGCGCATTTCCTCTAGGCCCTTTTTACGGCAAGTTTAAAGTCTGGTGCGCCGGTTGTGCTTATAATAATAAAGAAAGGAAAGAATAAATGTATCAAGGAATAATTAAGGACTTCACGTTGGTCTTCATAGTCGGCGTGTGTATAGGTATTTACGCTACACTCACAGTAATTAAGATTTTAAATTATTTTTAAACAAAGGAGAAACAAAGATGAATATCTGGAAGATGGAAATGGATAAGATTAATAAACTAAGGAAATCTTTTTACAGGCCACCTTTGCCACTAAAAAAACAAAGGATTATAACGAGAGCTTCTAAACCAGGCAAGGTAAAGGTATTTAGCAAAGAGGAAATATCTTTATTCGTACAGCAGCAAACTTCGTTTTATTAAAATACAAAGGAGATTAAGGCATGCCCAAACTAACGCAAGCAGAAAAAGGAAACTTAGAAGATGAAATATTCTGGTGTAAAGAAAATATTAAAAACCTAAACAATCGACTACAAGTTATTATAAGCCTAAAAGGAAACTTAAACAACGAAATTTACGCATGGAAAAAGAGGTTCAAAAAGGCAGATAGAAAACTTGCCTTTGACTCTAAACTAACCGTGTGTAAGAAAGGGGGGAAAAAGAAAGAAAATAAAGACGAAAATATAACAAACGCTCTTAAGGTTATCTTGTCCGATAAAGATAAGTTAAGGAAACTTATTAACGCTTTAGAGAAAAATTAGCCTGGGAAATTTGCCAAAAAATGGTTTGACAATTTTCTTAAGAACCTGTATTATACATTTATCATGTTGGTCATTTTGACTCAACTAACAACAAAAGGAGAAAAGTATGTCAGAATTAAAGGAAATCACCGCAAAGTCGCCGAAGTTAGACAGAAACACTACTGTGCTAGTTAATATAGGCGCCACAGTTGAAGAGTCTATCGAGATGTTTGGTGGAGACGCCGTAAACAGTAATGCAAATGCTGCATGGTGTGTTACTTTGCAGGCCTCCATTCGCCGAGCTCATCTCGCCGGTAAAGATGATGAGACCATCCAAAAAGAAATGGACAATGCTAAAATGGGTGTTGCTATGTCCGGTGGTAGAGTCGACCCTATTCAGGCAAGCTTAGCTAAGTACAAAACTATGAATGCTGAGGAACGTGAAGCTTTCATTGAGCAGTTAAAAGCGGCCGCAGACCAGATTGATGAAAGTTAAAATCCCCTAACTTTTAATCTTTTACCTCCAAACTTAAGATGGGAAGAATTCATCTTCCCATCTTTTTTTAACATCTAACACGCACCAAATGACGAAAGGAAGATAAGAAAATGACGAAAGAAATAGAAATACTAAAAAGAGAAGAAAGAGAGAAAACCTTTTTGTGGAGGGGTCGAGGAGGAAAATTATACAACCCAAAAGATATGAAAACAAGACATTTATTCTACACCTTGAAAATGATATGGAATCATTCTGCTCCGGAAGATATGAAGTTTAAACCCTACCAAGAATACAATTTTAGCTCCTTTTATACTCCAGAATATACAACAAAGGCAGTAAGATTTTTATTCGCAGAATTAAAAACAAGGAAAGATATTTTACCATACTCCCACCGGTTGAGAGTAATGGGCGAAAGAATAAAGAAAATAAAACAGATGGAGAATAACCAACTAATTAACTAACTAACTAAACCTTAAGGAGCCTAAAAATGACGAAAGAAATAAAAGATAAAGATAAAGATAAAGATAAAGAAACAAACCAAATACTCTTCATGACAAAAGAGCTTCGTGAGAAGTTTGAAACGCATGCTTCGATAGTAGTAAGCTATGACACATATAGTTCACCTGTCTCAGAAATAACCTACCTCCTCTACATCAAAAATAAATACCATAAAACATTCACCTCATGGGAAGATATCTACACTTCATACAAAAACTTAATGGGAGAAGATAAAGATGCGTAAAGGTATCCAGCTCTGCTACCCCTTTGAAGAAAAACGTCTTGCTAAATGGAAACCTCCATACATAGTCCAGCCTAAATATGACGGAGAAAGGTGTCGTGGAATTCCTCTTGCTGATAAAAAGTACATGCTTCTTTCTAGCCAAGAAAATCCCTTTTTCTCCGTACCTCACATAGTAAATTATCTAAGTTCGCTAAACTTAAACATTGAACTAGATGGCGAACTATACTGTCACGGACAGAGCTTTGAATCTATTCACTCAATAGTCTCACGAACTAAAAACATCCACTCTGACCACGAAAATATAAAATATCACATTTTTGACTATGTAAGTGATGAGATACAGGCAGTTAGAATTAATAAACTAAGCAAACTTAACCTAGAAAGCTCTTGCACAACAGTAGCTCCTTTTTCTATCTGCTATACATTAAAAGATATCATGAATACTTATGATTTATTATTAAACAAAGGGTACGAAGGTATCATTGTTAGACATCTCGAAGCTCCTTATGTAAGAAAACGAAGCATCTACATGATGAAACTAAAACCTAAGAAGTCAGATACTTACAAAATAATCGGGTGGGAAGAAGAATTTACTATTAATAAAGAACCTAAAGACCGCCTCGGTGCATTAATTCTTACCGATGAAGAAGGAAATATCTTCAATGCAGGTTCTGGCTTTACTGCTGAGGCAAGAAACTCTCTATGGCTTCAGCGAAAAACTCTTATAGGAAAGTACGCAAGAATCACTTATCAACACCTAACTGCAAAAAGGAAAGTTCCTAGATTTCCTATATTTGTAAAAATCTTAAATGAAAAGGGAAAAGGAAAAGGAAACAAACTATGAAAAAATTAAACTTCAACATAGCCGGTGTACAGTTTCATAAATTCTATGAAAATCAAGAAAAGATTAAAGAAAACAAACCTGTCCAACTCATCCCTGAACCTTCTAACCAGTATGATAAGTATGCTATTCGCATAGAACAATCAAACATCATGCTTGGCTACGTGCCTGCAAAGTTAAGCAAGAAAATCTGCAACCAGCTAACTTTCGGCAACAAGCTAATCACTACCCTCACCAAAATATCACCTAAACTAGAACCTTGGGATGCTTTAGAGGTAGAAGTAAAAGTGGAGGTGATAAAATGATAGAAAAAGAACTATCTAAATCAATAAAGGATTGTATAGAAAAAGAATATGCACTTAAAGGAATTTTTGAGCCATATGAAATATCTTTAAAGATAACTTCAATGGTTATTGAGTATTTTAACACTACTCATTCAAAAGCTTTAGCATGCCATTGTGAATGTTTAGGGATGAACGCTGAGAATTCTATATCGGTATGCAATAACACTAAACCACCTTTTAGAAATAACAATTATGTCTTTACACTTCATAAATGGGGACTTACAAATGAGAAAGGAGAACCAACGATATGAACTTTTATGTAGCCGGTGTAAAGCACCATAAGTTTTATGGAGTTTCAGATAAACTTAAAGAGGGAGACTCTGTACAGTTGATTCCTGAACCTACTAACAAATTTGATAAGTTTGCTGTGGGAATAAAGACAGTTCCAGAAGAAACTATGCTCGGTTATGTTCCTGCAACAATAAGTGAAATGGTCAGTAATAAAATTAAGGAAGGAAAAATCTCAGAAGTAAAATTGCTGCCATTGATCTTGAAAGGAACCTTGGTACACATTGAGAGTTAAGATAAAGGAGGTAGATGAAAATGAGTAAGAAATACTACTGCGCAAAATGCGGCATTGAGCTTAATATTAATCAAAAAGCTGTTCCGCATGAAGGGAGGGTAATCTACTTAATCCTACCTCATATCTGTGAAGAGACTTCTTTCTCTGACCTTGATATAGATAAGTCAAAGAAAGATTTTAAAACACTTAGCGGAAAAAATGAAATAGAGATAGATAAAAAGGTAAACAAAACCCTTAATTCACTTCCCTTTGTCTCAAAAATAAACAAAGCAACTGCCGAATACGAGTCTGCAAGTAAACTTCAAAAGGCAGGAGATAAAAGAAACAAACTACATGTTCGGCAGGAGCTACCAACATCTTCTGCTCCGTTAAGTGTTTTAGACGTAGCAAGGAATAAATAACACATAAAAAAGGAACTACAAAATGTCTAATGTATATATAGTTAACGAATCTGCTCATGATTTCTCAGCAGCAGAAAAATATGGAGGAATTATATTTCTATCCAAAGGTCCTATGAATCGCTATAGCATCAACAACATGATGCGACAGTTCTCTGCTCGTATGAAAGATTCATCTGCAGATGACTACATAGTCCCTTGCTCACTAAACGTAATGAACTCCGTTGCAAGTTCAATTCTTGCATATAAGCATGGAAAACTTAACATTTTACTATTTAAAGGAGGTACTTATATAGAGAGAAATATAGTATTTTAAAACCTTAACCAACCAACCAAGCAAGCAACCAAACAAACGAAAGGAAGTAACTAATGATAGATGAAAAATTAGAAATATTAGAACTTAAGGCAGAAAAAGTACAAGAACCTAAAAACATAAACGCTGAAAAATACAGACATAAAAAAATCACCGAAAGAACATTAAGAATCTGGAGAAAGGAAGCACTTCAGTGGAGAACTAACGATGAATACGAGCCTGGTTCAGGGGTATCAAAACTATGCAGTTACATCCTCCAAATGACTCAAGAACTTCTCGATCTACATTTAATTAATAAGATATGAAAAGGAGAAACTAAATGCCAGAAAGACTAAATGAAATCTGTGCAAAATGCGGCTACACACTCGGTTCTCACTGTGGTTCTGCTTACTACAGCAGTTTCTACAAAATGCAGGTTCCTCATAACGCCTGCCCAGGGCATGAAGGTATGATAGGCTGGAGTATGGAAACTACATTTACACCAACTAAAAAATTTAAGGGCGAAAAAGGAGAACTAAATGACCTTTCCAATTAAGCCTGACCCTACCTGGGATATTCGAGATTCTTCAAAACTTGATGATTATCTATCCTGCCCACGCCTTTACTTCTTCAAACATATCTTAGGCTGGCGCATAGATTCTCCTCAACATGACCTTTATTTCGGTCAAGCGTGGCACATTGCCCGTGAGTACATGCTAATACACGGCTACGATGATGTCCAAGGTGCTTATAAAGCATTTATGGACTACTACCAAGTAGAATACCCTGAAGAAACAAGCGATCTTTACAAGCCTAAAAATGCTGAGGCTGTCCTCCTCGCTATTGCAAAGATTGCAGATTTCTACAAAAGAGACCTTCTCGACAATGAACTTCTCTACACCGAAATCTCCGGCTCGGTTCCTGTCGATGAAAAGCGTGTGCTTTACTTCCGTATGGACTCTGTCCTTAGGAACAAGGAAAAAGGTTATATATTCTCTTGGGACCATAAGACTACCAAACGCTTCTCTCGACAGTGGGAAGAACGCTTCCATTTATCTATGCAGAATGGTACTTACACCCACTGCTTATACTGCCTCTATCCTGAAGAAATGAAAGCAGGGCTAATCAAAGGTGTAGAATTCTGCGGAACTGAGTTTAACTTCCTCAAACGTGGAAGTAAACTTCGCCCTGCTGGATATAACATATCCTTCCAGCGTGTATCTGCATGGAAGAATCCTCGTGCTATGAATTGCTGGCTCTGGAACACTGTCGACCTTCTCGACGACCTTGATAGAGACATGGAAAGGCTTTTCCAGTGCAAAGAAAACGACCCAGTAATGATGACTTTTAGACAAAACCCTAACAGCTGCACTAATTACTGGGGATGCCCTTTTCACGATTACTGCTTAACCTGGGGAAATCCTCTACAACACTGCTTTGAGCCACCTTTAGGGTTTAAACAAGAATTTTGGAATCCGATGGAGATGGAAACTACTAACGAAGTAAAGTTAAAATGGGAAGGGTAAAAAGATGAATTACGACCCAAGAATTATTAAGCGTTTAGAAGCAATATCAACAGATATGGAAAACGATGCAAGGCACTTTGATGGCTGCATATTTAATGGAAGGACAGTTGCAGAATATTTTGGGTATCAAGGTGCGGCTATATCTGCACTGGCTAGAACTATAAAGGAAATTTTAGAGGATATTAAATAACCTTAATAAAAGGAGGCAACTAATGCCATTAGACATCAAGACAGAAATTGCTAAAGTAAGAAAATTCTACAATGAGGATGAGAAACAAAAAACCTTTAACTTACTCCTAATCGGTGAAAGTGGTTCCGGCAAAACTTTCCTCTCACACACTGCACGAAAACCTGTCCATATTGATTCTTTCGATGTTGGCGGTACAAAGTGCGTTCGTAAGTGGATTAAGAAAGGAGAAATAGTTGCTGATACTCGCTGGGAATCTGAAGATCCTTTAAAGCCTAAAGAGTTCAAAGAATGGAAAAAAGAATTCGAGCATCGTCTTTCCAGCGGATACTTCAATCACTTCGGTACATACTGGCTTTCGTCTGGGACTTCCTGGTCAGATGCAATTATGAACTATATCCTTGCAAAGGCAGGGATTGCTGGACAAGCCCCTCGGTTTACAAAAGACTACACGCCACAGAAAACTACAATTCGTAATTATATCTCAAAAATGCTTAACCTCCCCTGTGATTTCGTCTTCGAGGGCCACCTTAAACTTGTCGAAGATCCAGATAAAGGAACTGTCTTTCGCTTTATGACAACTGGTCAAGGCATGGTAACTATCCCCCTCATGTTTGATGAAATCTACGTAACTGCGCCTAAGGAAACTTCATCCGGTGTGGAGTACCGCCTGCTGACAAAGTCAACTGGAACCTTCCTCGCTCGTTCACGACTGTCTGCAGATAACCTTCTCAACACGTATGAAAAGGCAGACCTTAAACAAATCCTTAAAAAGACAGGAATGCCTTATCAGGATAAAGAATTACTATAAACCCTTTGTTTTATAAATGAACATAGAAAGATTAAACAGATGCAAACAATTGAGATAAAAGACAAGTTCATCAGTAGAAGAATTTTCACCCATGCATATCATCCATTGCTGGTTGCTCTATATTACAGTTTCGATGATATTGTGCCGTGGTTCCGAAAAATAATTACTTCCGCCTATAGACCTGGTAAGGGCGTTCATGGAACTGATCCGGGGCGGGGCATAGATTTGCGGTGCCATAGCCATTGGGTTGGCGAGTATCTTGAAAAAAAGATTAGCGGTTACTGGTCTTATGACATAACCAGACCGCACAAAAAATGCGTTATTTACCATACTTCAACAGACGAGAACGGTTATCATTTGCATCTTCAGGTGCATCCGAACACAAAATATATAGGAGAAAAGAAAGGAGGTAATAAACTAAGATTAATAAATTAAAGACTAAGCAATTAACTAACTAATCAACAAGGAGAAAGAATCATGAGTATGCTTGACGTAACTAGCCAAATAGACGATATTGAAAATGCAGAAGAACCTCAGGTAGCTGAAGCCGGTGAAGAATATAAACTACGAATCATCGGTGTGAGAGAAGGTACGTATGTAGATAAGCAAAGTGGAGCAGATATTGAATACTTCCTTCCCATGTTTGAAGTTGTAGATGCTCCTATGATAAAGGAATTTTCAGGCTTTGTAAATGTACCGAATAAGGACACCATGAACGAAAAGAACTACAAACGATCTTTATACAACCTTAAAAACTTCGCTGCATGCTTTGGGTTAGACCTTACCCGCCCTGTAGATTACGAAGATGACCTTTCAGGCCTCATAGGATGGGCGATTCTTGGTACAAAGACAGATGACACATATGGAGAACAAAATACAATACGTAAGTTTATCGCACCCAGGTAAATTTTTAATCTGTTAAGAAGATTGGTAGGTCTTAGCAAAGATCTACCAATTTTCTTTACCTTTTACCTTTACCAATAACGCAAGCAAAACAAGGAAACTAACATGACAATAATTGAAGTTCCTTTCTACTACAAAAGTAAAAAACTAAAAGCTGTTGTAACTTATGAACCTGCAGAACAAACTCCAGGTGCTCCAGGTAATTACTTATACATACAAGGAATTTCCAACATAACAGAATTATCTAAAGAACTACACATAATTGAAGAATGTGAAGAAGTAATACTTAAAGATGCTCAGAATATTATAAATAACTATGTTTTATAAATAAACAAAGGAGATTAAAAGATGAATAATGAAAGATTAAAAAAGGATGGCAGAAACTTAGAAATGATTAGGAGGGAGACTATAAAATGAATGGATTCTTATCTGATCGGCAAATAGAAGGCATTTTAAGCGTTGTTGAATCAGCATGGAAACATAATAAATGTCCAGAAAATAAAAAAACAAATTTTTTATTAACTTTGAAAAGTTATATCGAGAAACCGGAGGCCCTGAAAAATGTTTGCCCTATATGTATGGGGACAGGGAAGAAGATAGCGGAAGGGATTAAACGCATAGAAGAAAAATCAACTGCAGAAAATATCAGAATGCAATCGGAAGTTGAGGCTGTTAACTCCACCAGAATAAAGTCTGTCAAAGAGACGAAAAAAAAAACAGGTATTATGCATCTAGGAGGAACTAAATGAACAATGAAGATTTTCTAACCGAACTATCAAATTCACACGATAGAAGCAAACGCTTACTAATCAAAAAAGCTATCGAATACTCAACTGGTAAAGACCGCCTTGAGCAATTTCACCGTGCTGGACATGCTCAGAACATATCTGCATCTTCTGCTCTCATCGGTATGGCTACTAAACACTTCACATCAATTGCAGATATGGCAAAGAACCCTCTGGACTTCTCACTAGAACAATGGGATGAGAAAATAACCGACCTACGTAATTACACCTATTTACTAGACGCTCTTATAAGGGACTTAAGTTATGAATAACTGGGATACTTACTTCCACGATATCTGCGATGCAGTCGCTTCTAAATCACCCTGCCTTTCACGCAAGATAGGTGCAATCTTGGTCAAGGACAAAGTTGTCATTGCAACTGGATACAACGGCCCTGCTCGTGGCATCCCCCACTGCGGTCATGATAGATACATGGCTGATGAAACTTTAGCACAGATTGCCTACGACTCCCCAAGGGCAATCAACTTAATAAAGTTCAGAACCAAATGCCCTCGACAAGTACTCGGTTATAAATCTAGCGAGGGTCTCCACTTATGTACCGCAGAACATGCTGAGCGTAACTGCATTGCATCTGCAGCACGTCTCGGAGTATCTACAAAGCACACCAGACTCTACATGAACGCTTGCTTACCATGTAAAAACTGCATAACACTTCTAATCAATGCAGGAATAAGAGAAATAATAGTCGATGATAATAACTACTACGACAAATATTCTAAATTCATCTACGACCATTGCGATATTAGACTAAGGCCATTTGAACTTTAACTAAAAAAAGGAGCTAAAATGCCATCATTTTACCGGCCACGTTTAAGTTTCGACATCACTGACGAACAACAAGTAAGGTGCAATAAACTAATCTCAACCCACGGAATACGAAAGGCTTTATTCCAACCTATTCTCGATGACCTCCTTGATCTTCTCGAGGAACACGGACAAATCATAGCAGGAGTAATCATGGATAGACAAGTAAAGCCTAAAAACGTCATGCCTATCTTAAAACAGGCAGAAAGGATAGCTAAAAAATGACAACAATAGAAAATTTACCACAGAAATCTATTTCCGAAATGTCTACAGATGAAGTTATTGAACTTCTCCGAACTATCCGTTTGTCGAGAAGGGTAAAGAAAGCTTCTTCAAAGAAATACATGAGTAAGTATAAAAAGAAAGAAACAAAAGGTAAAAAGGAAATAACTAAAACTCAAGCACAGAAATTACTTAAACTTTTGGAAGGATAATCTAATGAACGTTGGAAAAGTTGCTATGGTTAGCACATCGAGCATTGAAATAGGAACACGGGCAAGAGAGGAAATGGGTGACTTACAGGGACTTGAAGATAGTATGAAAAACAGTGGCCTGATTGCCCCTTTAGCGGTGAAAGAATCAGAAAATGAAAAATATCTACTCCTCGCAGGTGAGCGAAGATTCTCCGTTTTAGTAAAAAACAAAGTAACTATCATACCTGTACGTATCTACCCTGAAAACATTACAGACCTTGAGATGAAAACTATCGAACTATCTGAAAACTTACACAGAAAAGATTTCACATTCTGGGAACACGACAATCTTATCAGAGAAACTCATGCACTTCAGCAAGAAATCCATGGAGAGAAAATATCTACTCTCGCTGATGCAGAAGGTTGGGGTATGAAAGAAACAGCAGAAATGATAGGTAAGTCTAAAAGTGCAATCAGTACAGCAATCCGAAGAGCTGATGCTAGGGATGCTTTTTCTGGCTTATTTAATAACTGTAAGACACAGAAAGATGCAAATAAAGTCCTCGATAAAATGAATGAGGCTGTGGTTAAGGATGTTCTTGCTAAGAAAATCGAACAAGAAAGCATCGCACCTAACAAGCAACAACTTATAAACAATTTCATCCTCAATGATTTCTTCATTGGTGCCGAGGAACTTCCAAATGAATACTTCCACCTGGTTGAAATAGACCCTCCGTATGCAATTAACCTAAGTGGGTCTGGTAAAGGAAGTTCAGCAAAGAAAAGTTATATATATGGAAGCTCTTACAATGAAATTTCTAAAGATGACTATGAAGATTTTATAAACAATCTGTTTACAAAATGCTACCAAAAAATGGCTGAGCATAGCTGGCTAATATGCTGGTTTGCTCCTGAGCCCTGGTTTGAGACAGTCTACCAAGGAATAATCAATGCAGGATTTAGTGCTCATAGAATGTGCGGTATTTGGACAAAACCTTCTGGTCAGTCTAAACGGCCAGAGATTCACCTTGCTAACTCCTATGAAATATTCTTCTACGCATGGAAAGGTCGTCCGGCCCTTGCAAAACCAGGAAGAATCAACATCTTCAACACACCTCCAGTATCTCCAACACTTAAAACTCACCCAACAGAGCGTCCTGTTGAACTAATGGAAGAAATTTACAAAACCTTTGCTTTTCCAGGCTCAAGAGTTCTTATCCCTTTTCTCGGTTCAGGTAATGGATTGATAGCAGCACAGGAAATAGGAATGAGTGCTACAGGGTTTGAACTTTCTAAAGAATACCGAGATTCATTTTTAGTTAAAACTTATAAGATGTAAAGAATGGATAATTATGCAAAAAGAATTAACAGCTTCTGAGGCAGTTTATGGATTTTGTGGGTGGTTAACTACAAGAGGAGAAATAACTATAATGAGCAGCTATCATGATAGTGCATCAATTGCTGAATTAGTAAGTATGTTTTGTGAAAAGAATAAATTAAAGAGTCCAAGAGAAGACTGGACTAAAAACCTTACCCATCCAGATTAAACAACTTCGTTTATTAATTGAACAAAGGAAAATTAAATGAAAAGGCCTGAAATAGATATTATTGCAGAAATCTTACCCTTCATAGATAAGAGGATTGCAAGAGGAACTATAGAACATTTAATCCTATATATAGAGTATCTTGAAAGTCTAATTAATAAGAAAGAATTGGAGGAGGTTAAATGAAACACACTTTCGTCCCGCCACGAGGTTCACGTGAGGCTACTCTCGCTGTCTGTGGAGAGCAACCAGGAGTGCAAGAAATAAGATGGAATCCTCCTACTCCATTTGTAGGCCCTGCAGGTAAAGGTCAAGATTCTTGCATGCAGGTAGCCGGACTCATCAGGCGTGAATGCTACCTAACCAACGTTATAAAGGATCTAGACGCACCTCTTTCTCACTACATAAATATAAAATCCTACGGAAATTACACTATCTCCGAGGACGGTTGGACTTATATTAATGAACTTAAGGAAGAGCTCGAAGCACTCCCAAACTTAAATGTTGTCGTTGCTTATGGCAATATACCTTTACTTGCCCTAACAAACCGTGTAGGTATTACTAAATGGAGAGGTTCTATATTAGAATCTACCCTCATCCCTGGTTTAAAAGTAATACCTACTTTCCATCCTGCTACATTCATCCCACCCAAGTTCAACTATATGAACAAACCTTTAATCTGCTTCGATTTAAGAAGGGCTAAATATGAAAGCCAGTTTAAAGAACTAAGACGAGAAGAACGTAACATAATAATTAAACCTTCCTTCAATGAATCTATAGCACTGTTAAAAAACGCTCACGAGCAAAGCTTAAGGGGTGCAACTCTCGATATAGACATCGAAGTTATCAACGAAGAACTTGACTGCATTGCTTTTGCATCAAATCCTAACAATGCTTTCTGCATACCCTTTCGTTATGGTCAAGGTGACTACTTCAATGTTGAGCAAGAATATGAAATAATGTTATTGATATCTATGATTATCCAAGAAGAAAAATCATCTAAAAGGGGCGCTAATTTCATCTTCGATACTCAATTCCTTCTCCACAAATACGGTATGAGGCCTAGGGGAGAAATTCACTGCACACAGATAGCACAGAAAATCTCATTCCCTGATTTTAAGGCAGGTCTTGACTTTGTAACTTGTATGCATACTGATATACCTTACTACAAAGCAGACGGTAAGAAATGGATAAAAGATGCAGGCGGAGGAACTTGGGACGTCTGGTGGAAGTACAACGGAATGGATGCTATTGCAACCGCTGCTGCACATCCTAAGCAAATTGAAGACCTCCAAAAGCAAGGAAACATTGAAACTTACAACCGCCAAAGAAAACTAATCCCTCCTCTACTTTACATGATGGAGAGAGGGATAAGGATAGACGTAAGTGGAATGCTGAAAGAGCAAAAAGAAATAGAAATCTATATAAATAAAGAATCTGAAAGACTAAATGAAAAAGTAGGATTTAAGCTAAACTACAACTCTCCAAAGCAACTTAAAGAATACTTCTACACCTCACTCAATCTCAAACCATATAAAAAACGAAATGGTAAAGGTCAGTGGGTTACAACTTGTGATGAAAATGCTATGAAAAGAATAGCAAGGAAAGGCTATAAAGAAGCAAGAATTATCCTTGACCTACGCCGTGCTAATAAACGCAAGTCAACTTATTTAAACATAGGGAAAGTAAGTCCTGATGGAAGAATGCACTGCTCATATAAGCCTGTAGGTGCTGAGACTGGTAGAATTAGTTCAGGTGAAGATATATTTGGCAAAGGTGGAAATGCTCAAAATGTTCCTCATGACCTTCTTAAATTCTATCTCTTTGATGAAGGATACATAGGTTACTCTTTCGACCTTTCACAAATTGAAAATAGAATCGTTGCTTATGTTGGAGGAATACTTCCTATGATTGATGCTTTTGAGACAGGTAAGGATATGCATCGTCTTACTGCGTCAATGATATTTGGAAAGCCTTATGACGAAGTAACCTCCGAAGATGGAACTTGTCTAATAGGTGACGGGACACATTCTGAAAGGTATTTTGGAAAAAAGTGCAATCACGCAGTAAACTACGATACAGGGTATAAAAAGTTTGCGCTTGTTAATGAGATAACTGAGAAAGAATCTAAACAAATATTAGACAAACTTCACCAAGCATATCCGCAAATCAAGCAAGGGTATCAAAGATTAATTCAATCTATGCTTAAGGAAAACAGAACTGTATCAAACTTATTCGGCCGCAATAGAATCTTCATGGGGCCTATTATTCCTAACCCTCCAAACGTTCCTCTTGCTCAGTGCCAAGCTACCTACCGTGAAGGCTATGCACACCTACCTCAATCAACAACGGCTGATAAAATCAATGAGCAAGGGATTGAGTTTATCTACTACAACCAACAGTGGTTTAAGGATGTAGAACTCCTAACCCAAGTACATGACTCAGTTGTGTTTCAAATACCTTTATCAATCTCCTGGGAACAGCATGCTAAGATACTACTTAGAATTAAAAATAGCTTAGAAACTCCTATGTACTGGAGAGGAATAAAGATAAACGTCCCTGCAGATTTATGTATAGGATTCAACATGTGTAAGGATGAGATGATTGAAATAAAGAGTAAAGAAACCCCTGCCAGTATTAGTGGCTTAGCTAATAAACTAAAAGGAATATACAATGATCTTAATAGAACCTAAGTATGAAATTTTATCTATTCACCCAGACTCTCTGCACCTAATTGAGTTTGCAGGAAGAACTTGTTATAAAAGTGAGCATTGGATTACAGATGAAAGCAGCAAAGAATTTGCCTCTATGATAATGAAGATGGGGCATCTTTCTGTAATCGAACATGCTAGTATGTCAGTAAGATTTACCTGCGATAGAGGAGTCTCGCACGAACTTGTTCGCCATAGACTTGCATCGTTTAGTCAAGAAAGCACAAGGTACTGCAATTATAAAGGCGGAGTTACCTTTATCATCCCACCTTGGGTAGGTATTGATAAAGGAAACTATGAGTTTTCATTTACAGAACCTACTCAAAACGAAGCCTCTTGGTTGTGGTATAATTCTATGCTCGAGGCAGAACAGGCATATAAAGATCTACTCTCTCTAAAATGGACTCCTCAGCAAGCTCGGTCTGTCCTTCCTAACTCCCTAAAGACAGAAATCATAATGTCAGCAAATCTTAGGGAATGGCTACATGTGTTTAAACTACGTACAGCAAAAGCTGCCCACCCACAGATGAGAGAACTAATGATTCCCCTTCTCGAGGAAGTAAAAATCCTTATTCCAATAATATTTGATGGGATAACTTACTAAGCCTATGCTGAAACTCGATAGAAAACTCCCGGACTGGATAGATGCGTATATGCAATCTACCGAAAATTCAGAACCGCCTAGACTATTCCGACTCTGGACAGCAATCTCTGTCATTGCCTCCGCACTGCAAAGAAAATGCTATGTCAAATGGGGTTCTTCATTACTCTTCTACCCTAACCTCTACATAGTCCTCGTAGGTCCTTCAGGTGTACGTAAAGGAACAGCAATGAATCCTGGACTTGATCTAATCGAAGATATAGGAAAGATTAAAATTGCTGCACAGGCAACTTCTCTCCAAGCATTAATCAGGCGGTTAAAGGAAACTAACTACCAAGACCCTGATTTAAACACTGGTAAGATGCAATTTCATAGCTCGATGACTATATTTAGTAAGGAATTTACTGTATTCTTAGGCTATCATAATAGAGAACTAATGGCTGCACTCTGTGACTGGTATGATTGTGATAGGAAATGGAGCTATGAAACTATTGCAAGGAAGAAGGAGGAAATTGTAGGTGTTTGGGTTAATCTATTTGGTGCAACTACTCCTTCATTAATTAGAAGCTCCTTACCACTTGATGCAATAGGTGGTGGTCTTACAAGCCGGATTATCTATATATACGAAGAGAAGCTTGGCAAGATGGTTTTGCTTCCTATGGAAACTGATGAAGAAAAAACAATCCGTAAGCATCTCCTTCACGATCTAGATAAAATATCTATGCTCTCAGGACAATTTGGTTATACTAAAGGATTCTTAGACCTATGGTCTGATTGGAGAATGAAGACAGTAGACAACCCACCTTTCTACGATGATAGATTCGATGGGTATATATCACGGCGCCCTAACCACATCATGAAACTTTCAATGATAATGTCTGTTTCAGAAAGGGGTGATAAGCATCAGATGACACTTACTAAGGCAAATTTAGAGCGTGCAATTGCTTTATTGGTAGAGGCTGAACTTAAAATGCAGGGTGTGTTTAAGGGTGTTGGAAAGAGTGATACGGCAGAAATTTTGCACAGAGTCATAACATACTTAAAAATGTCTAAAGTTAAAGAAGTCCCTGTCTGGCAGTTAGCTAAGCACTTCCAAGGGGATATGGATAAGTTAATAATGGACAGAGTCATGGCAACAGTTGAGTCTATGAAAGTTGCTAAGGTTATCCACAGACCACAGGCAGATGATATTATTAAGATTCTTTAAATAACTTGGTGAAATAACTCTTTGTTTTATAAAAATACAAAGGGTTATTTTATTCATTCTTCCTTTCTTCTAATCTTCTTAAGTTCATCATAAAAACTATCTGTAAAAACTCCACCTGCTTTAATAACAATACTTTTTTCCTTCATAAGTTTTTCATGTTCTTTAGGATTAGCATCTTTCAACCTCTCATAATACCGATTAGCTCTAACCTCTGGGGCTAAGCGTCTTAAGCGGAGCCAGAAAGAGCGTTCAGGAAGCTTCCTTATAGCGATTTGAAAGTCAAAGGTTTTATCTAACCTCTCACGAGTATCTATGTCTTTAAAAGATCTAATATACTTCTTCACATCCTCTTTCCTATACGCTTTCTCAAACAAATACCCTTCTACAAGCCTATCTAATTCTCTATTCTCAACCCACCTCTCCAATGAATAAATTTGACTTTCTTTCTCTATCCCTCCAGCATGTTTGCTATACGGATTAGTTACAAAAATAAACCTACCAATGATAGGCATTTTGCTTAAAACCATAGGCCAGTGCTGTTCTATTTTCTCCTTAGGTACATCCTTAGTTAACTTTTCATAACCTTTACCCATTAAGTAAGCCCACATAGAATTACTCGTAACAAGTTCCTCAGCAACAAACTGAGATGCCTTGGGAGAAGCCCTTGTAAACTTACCAAAAGCCGTAAATGCTTCATGAGTATCTTTATCATGCTCCTCACTTCTCCCAACCCACTTACCATCAACTGTGAGAGAATGACTAAAGGGTTTAGTCTTCCTCCATACATCTTTATTTTGCCAAAGATCTTTATTATAAAGATAACCAATAGCACCTGATACTGTAGGAGGCATAGTAGAAACTCCAACTGGGGAAAGCTCAAATAAATTATTAGTTACTCGCTCTATATCCACATCATAACCCATAGTTTTATCATAAGCTGCCTCGAAGAAAGTTTTGAAAAACTTCTGCCCAGGGTCTAAAGGAATCTTAAATCCCCAGTATCTTGTCTGCCCTTTCTCATCCTCAAATGCAAAGTTATCACCTACTGGAATACATAGATTATTCTGCATATCCATAGAGCCTTGTAAAGCCTTTGCTGTTTCAGGACACTGCTCTCTCATTGCTGAGTAGATTAAAGTTGTAGTAAGCCCAACCTCGACTGTTTTATAAATAAATTCTTTCGGATTATCCCTAAGCGTCCTCCACATACCCCTTGTTGCTTGTACAGATGCATTTATATAGGGTAATGCATTATCAGCTGCCTTTGTTATCCCTCCACCCTGACCATAGTCCATATAGTCACGAGCGACAAAAGTAGCTTCACGCTGGATATCTTTATCCTTTCTTGCTTCTTCAACTGTTAAATTTCTCTCCCTTGCTTTTCTACGGATTACATGTTCTTTAATAGCAACCCTTGTCATAAGCTCTGAAGTTTCCCCAAACCAACTTAAAGCCTTTAAATGTTTAGCAAGTCCTGGTTCTAAATGCTTACCGTTTCTAAGCATCAATCCTTGGTGGACTAAGAATTCCATACCTCCACCATTGTCAAAGTAATTCTGAGTTTTTTTTCCTCTAACAATAACATCTGGAAATACCCTTGCTATATCCATACCTATCTGAGGCAAGAAAATTGGCAGATGAGGGCTATAAGCACTTTTCCATTTACCATCTTCCCATATCCTTGCAGCGTAGTAAATATGCATTACATCTTTTGGAATATTAGCTAATGCAAATCCCCACTCAATACCAGTAGCAAAGGTACGAAGTGTTGCTGAGCCAGAAATAAACTGCATAAACCTACCATATTTAATAGGGAGTTCTGAAGAAGAACTCAGCCATTCTTTAGACATCCTCGGTGAAATGTAAAGAGGTTTTCTTTCACCTTTATCAAACACAAAGATTCTTTGCCACCCTGAGGGAATTTTTGCTTTATCATTCTTTGTTCTAGCAAATGGGTTATTAGGGTCAGTTTTAGATAATTCATAAAGAGCCTTATTCGCTCTCTGCCTTGTAATGCGGCCGTAAGAACGATTAAATACTTCAAGCGCCATAATTTCTGAACTAGGCTCATAAATATCAGTTTTCCTTCCCCTTGCTAACTCCTGAACTCCTGAGTCATAAACGTTAAGAGGTTTCTTACCTTTCTTCGATTCATACTTCTCGTCAAAAATATCTACTAATTTAATCTTACGATACTTATGAGAGATTAAACTATTATACTCTTCTTGAGATATTAACTCAGCTTTTAACAAGTCATCTAAGGGTTTCTTCATCCACTCAAAGTAACTTTCTGCTCTTCTACGAAGAATTTTTGCACGTTTAGGTGATATGTTTTCTATATGGCTGAAAGTTTTTATATATCCTATAGCTTTAGCTGGTGTTAGCTGAATATTAGTACCTTTAATACCAGGCCATTTGAATTCTTTAGCTGTTTTATACTTAGCAATATCAAGTAATCTTTCATACATTACTAAACTATCTAAGACTTTCTTCTCTTTCCTAGTAAGCCCAGCATAAACTTCTCTACGCATCTGTTTTAGTTTATTAGTAGCAGTGGTATTAGCACTCTTAACAAGGACAAGTTTTTGGACTATTTCATATCCTTTAAGACCAAGCTCGTCGATGAAATCTTTCTTAATATTCCCTGAGCTGTCGATGAACTCACGTATCGCTTCTTCATAGCCAATCTTTATAGCTCTAATTGGCCGAATTCTTTTTGCCCTCCTAGCATATTCCATGTATTCTTTTGCTTGTTTAGCGCCTTTGATTATTTGCTTAGCTGCTTCGTCAAGAGGAAGACCGCTGTAAAGTTTAATACCAGGTAAATCTTTAATACTTTCAATTGTTAACTCAACAGATTTCTTTATAGCTTCAGCTTTTGTGTCACCTAAATATAAAGGCCTATTAGTACCAGGTGTTAATCTTTGCCCATCCATCCACCATCCAGATTCAGGATCTTTATAAATCTCTTGTAACATTCCTTTAACATCAAATTTCCATGATTGACTATCTTTATCCCATTTAAAC
>Ga0190311_1000250_pt1 | contig 19068 bp, 34 predicted proteins | sample 48700789_MG_FD_165037 | JGI IMG/M metagenome (GOLD analysis project Ga0190311, IMG submission 165037) | Hydrothermal vent sediment bacterial communities from Southern Trench, Guaymas Basin, Mexico - 4870-07-8-9_MG | ecosystem: Environmental > Aquatic > Marine > Hydrothermal vents > Sediment ...
GCCCAGAGGGGATCTCGATCCGCTTGAGCTTGATCGCCCCCGCGGTTTTTATCGTCTCGGAGATGGATTTCCCGACCAGATCCTTGAACTCCTCTGCCTTCTTGGCCACTGCCTCCGCTAGAGTGACCGGTCCATCCGGCTCGGACATCCGCACACCACCCGCTATTCCATATGCAGATCGCAGATTATAGCGTTACTCCGCCTCCAGGTAGCCCGCTAGCTCGTAGCGCCTGCGCCGCATGAAGGCTATGAACTTGTACGCGTCGATCTCCCACTCGTCGATCCCCCAGCCCTTCAGCTCCTCTAGGAGAGCCACGAACTGATCCCAGGTTATCAGGCCCTTGGCGTAGTCGCTTATGAGTTCCGTGATCTCGCGCTCCACTTCGTCGTAGACCGGCTTGATGCGTATGTACTCCTCCCACATCTTGTAGAGGAACTCCTTCTCTTCGTCGCCTATCGGCAGCGCATCTATCCTCTTCTTGACCTCGGCTAGCGCGAGCCTCCTAGCCATCGGCGAGTACTCCGCCATAGTCACCAGCTCCCTCGGAGTGCCCACTAGCTCCCTGTAGGCCCTGTGCCACCTGTCTAGGTTCGCCCTGTCCAGCAATAATGCCAGTTCCGCGTCCTCCCAGCCGTAGGGCTTGAGCACCTCTAGGAACGCGGCGAACATCTCCGCGTCGATCATGAAGTACTCGTAGAGGCGCCTAGCGCTAGTCAGCACCGCCCTCACTTCATCCACTATCGGCTTGATCTGTATGTACCTGGCCCAGATGGGCCTCCACTCGGCGGGGACGTTCCTCGCGTCGAACACCTTGGACATCAGCATCCTAGCCTCCGGCACCACCTCGCTCATCGTCGCTAGCATAGAGGGCGTCGGGATGTACTCCCTAGCGATCTCGCGCATGTCGTAGTACTTCTTGCGCAGATCCGCGACCGCCTTGAGCACGCCTATCTCCCTGTCGGTCCACCCATACTTCCTAGGGAGGGACATCGCGTCCTTCCACTCCTCCTCGGAGAGCACCCCCCTAGCGTAGGCCGTGATGACCGCCGTGATGTAGCGCTTGATCTCGTCGATCAGGGGCTTGGTCTCTATGTACTTGGTCCAGATGGGTCTCCACTCAGCCGGCACTCCCCTCTCCTCGAACACCTTGGGCGCCAGATTGGCCGCGCTCGGGACCACCTCGGCTATGGTGGCTAGCTGGGAAGGAGTGGGTATGTACTCCTTGACCACCACGCCCACGACCGCCTCGGCTATGTCCATTATCGCCTGCCTCTCCTCGGGCGCGAGCCTAGCAGCCTGCGCGAACACCTCCGTTATCCTCTCTATGTCCTCCTTCTTGACGTAGCCGAACGCGAGCCTGTAGATCAGCCAACCGAGCACTCTGTAGAACCAGTACCTTATCCTGCGGTAGGTGTAGACCACTCTAGCGGGCTCCCAGGCCGCTAGGATGCTATCTATGAACTTCTCGTCTAGCGCGTACTCCAGCTTGCGACCCGCGATCTCCTCGGATTCCGCCGCGAATCGCTCGTTTATGGTCTTCGCCAGCCCCTCTAGGTACTTCTTGGCGTCCTCCGCGCCTATGATGTACTCCCTGTATCCCCTCTCTATGTCCGACAGCATCTCGCGCCATACCCTAGTGTACCTGTCTAGGGCGGCGCGGAGTTCCAGCAGCTTGCGCTCGGCGGGCAGGTACATCACGGGTATGTTCACGTACCCGGTCTTCCACTCGCGCCCGGCTATGTCGAAGTAGGCCACTTTGAAGCTAGCCGTCACCAGATTGGCCATCAATTTATCTAGAGTGGAGTAGTCGGCTGCTCCCCAGCGGTAGAGATCCACTACTCCCGTCCGCAGGAACGTCCTCTCGTCCATGACCGCGTTCACGGTCTCCGCAGTGGCGACGATGGGTACGTAGTACGGATGCATCCCTGTGGCCTGGAGCAGTCTGCACATCAACGACAGATCCATAGAGACCTTCGGGTTCTCCTCTCTATCCTCGACTACCTTCACGAAGTCGGCTACAGGGCTCTTGATCCCGATCTCCTTGCCAGCCATGTGGTCGAAGAGACCCCACTTGGTCATCCACCTGATGTCGATCTTCCCTGGGATGTCGGCCTGCGCGTCTATGACCAGCCAGTTGTCGCTGGTGAAGTCTTCGATCCAGGCGAAGTTCGCGTAGTCGTGCCACTTCATATAGGACATCAGGGCGTGGAAGATCTTGCCGAACTCGAAGTTGAGTTCTGCTGGAGCCCTAGGCGGCTTCGCCCCGATCGCCTTGGCGTGCTCGGTTGCGTCTGCGATTTCCTCTCTGGTTGGCGTGTACCAGAGCAATCCCGCTATGCCCCTGCTTGCGAACTCCCATAGCATCGATGGCGACGGATATCTGAAGTGGAGCAGGTAGTAGAGCAGTGCCACGTCCTCGTATACTCCTATCCTAGAAGCCCAGTCGGAGAATCTCTTCAGCGCCTCGGGCCCAACGCCGAAGATGTCCCTGATCATGAACCTAGCTAGGTCGCTCACGCTGGGCTGCACGTAGAGCATTCCTAGGGGTACAGTCCTAGGCGTGCCGAACCTGTCCTCGATCTCCAGCTTGGCCTCCTCTGGGAGCTTGACGAAGTTCTCGATGTACCAGTTGGGATATCCTCTGTAGCGGAGGATCAGCTCGACATCGTCTTTCATCTCCTCGACGCCGAAGCGCCTAGCCATGTCCTTGAGTTCGCCCATAGGCGGGAGTTCGAAGGGCACCCACCCCAGCCCCAGTTGTTCTAGGTACTGCCTCCAGAAGTACCTGAACGGGTAGCGCAGGGGCTCTAGGCCCCATATCGAGAAGCCCTGGACGAAGTAGCCGGCCATCTTCTTCGGCAGATCCTCGATGGCATCGCCGATCTCGTAGAACGCCTTCGTGAACGACGTGACTATGTTTATGATGACCTTCCCGCCGATCCCCAGCGGCTCCAAGGATCCCTCGAGCCTGCCCCTGGCCTCCTTGAGCAGGTGGGAGATCGTCTTGAGGAGCCTCGGGAGGAAGAGCACCGCCAAGTAGGACGGGAGCATCGCCACGCCTAGGGCGAAGATCGCCTCCACCTCTCCGCCTGCTCCTCCCTCCTCCACGCCGTGGATCTTCTTGATCAGAGATTGGATGTACTCCTTTATGGGAGCGATCAATCCCTCGATGAACGTCTTGAAGATCTTCGCGATCCCGCCTGCTACTGTCTCAGCTACTCCCTTCAACGCGTCGAAGACCGCCACGCTCAGATTCGCGAGTCCGCTCACTATGGCCTTGCCCAGATCGGCCACGGTCTTAGCCACCGCATTGAACCAGCTCATCAGGGTCTCTAGCGCAGTCTGCACGGTGCTGGAGACCAGGTTCCAGAGCCACATAGCGGCGTTGATCAACGGCCTCGCGATGCGCTCCTGGATGAACTTCAGGGGATCGGCCCAGAACTCCTGCCAGAGACCCTGGATCGTCTCCCAGGCGCTAGTCAGGGATTCGTAGAGCCATCCAAAGAATCTCTGTGCCGCCTCTATCGCTCCCTTCAGCCAATCCGGCAAAAGAGCCCAGATCTGCCCGGCGAGCCAAGTGAGCTTCTCGCGCACCCACTCGGCTGGGTTCTCCCAGAAATCCCTCAGCTCCTCGACCACCTTCTGCGCCATCGACTTGATCCACTCTATGGCGTCCTTGGCCCAGCCGGGGAGCAGACTCCAGATGAACGACGCCAGCTCCTCGAATCTCGCCTTGATCCACTCGGCGGGATTGGCCAGGAACTCCTGCAAGGAGTTCCACAGATCCTCGAACCAGTTCTTGGCCGTCTCTATCGCGCTCTTCAACCAGTCCGGCAGTAGCTCCCAGATCTGGCTGGCCAGCCAGGCGAGCTTCTCCTTGACCCACTCCCCGGGATTCTCCCAGAAATCCCTCAGCTCCTCCACCGCCTTCTCGAAGAGAGCCCTAGCGGTCTCTATCGCTTCCTTGAGCCATTCTGGCAACAGATCCCAGATGAAGCCAGCCAGCTCCCGGAAGCGCTTCTTGATGAACTCGGCTGGGTTCTCCGCGAACTCCCGCAGAGCATTTTGGATAGTCGTGATGGCATCCCTGAGCCAATCCGGTAGTAGCTCCCAGATCTTCGATATGGCGTCGGCGATCGGCTTCGCTATGTGCTTCTGGAACCACTCTGGAAACCAATCGGGGAATCGCAGTATGGCGTTCACGAATCCCTGGAACGTCGCGCCTAGGTCCTCCAGCCTCTTGCGGGCTTCGTCTAGGACATCGGTTATCCCCTTGATCGCTCCCTGTATCTGCTCCCACAGTTGATCTATGAATCCCTTTACTGCATCGGGAATCCCGGCCACCGCGTCCACTACGCCAGATATAGCAGATTGGATTGTATCCAACGCAGGCTTGATCTGATCCCAGAGCCAGTCTATGAAGCCCTTCACCGCATCTGGTATGCCCTTTACTGCGCCCTCTAGGGCCTTCCAAGCGTCTTCTACTAGCTTCTTGACGGCGTTCACCGCCGGCTCGATCATAGACCAGAGCCAGTCTATGAAGCCCTTGACGGCCGCGGGAACGGCCTCCGCGAGCCAGGCCGTGAGCGAGTTGGCCAGATCCGTTATGAACTGGGCGAGCTGCCCTAGGGGATCGGTTACGCCCCCCTCGCTGGTGACCAGCGATTCTATGTCGATCAGCTCCTCCAGATCGTAGCCCACCGGGAATACCAAGTCGCCGTCGCGTAGCACCTCGTCTACTATCTGCCTGATCTCCTCCCTGTCGGCGGTCTCGCTCATATCTCGTACCCCATCAACACCGCTAGTTTGAACTTCGGGATCTCGACTAATAGCTTTTTCAGTAGCTCCCTCCAAGACCGCGCCATCAGAGTGAAGCGCCTAGACTTCTTCCCCCTGTATTCGACCTGCATGTGGACGAAGTACCAGGTGACGCCGGTGACCAGCTTGCTCTTGGTGACCTCGAGGATGCTGACCTTGGCGCCGTCGTAGGCGAAACTGAGCGGCGCCACTATCGACTCCAGATCCACCTCTCTCATCATATGTTAAAAAACCGGAAAGGGTAGTTAAGGGTCTCGCCCGCTACTTGGCCCTAGCGACCTTCCTCTGGATCCTCAGCACCTCGACGACCCTAGAAGCCAGCTCGGCCACCTTGTCGCAGAGTTCGCAATCGGATTTCTTGTCGCACTTGAGCTTCGCTAGGATCAAGCCAAGCTCCTGAACGTCGAGCAGGATGTCCGCGACCAAGTCCCCGAGCTTCTTGCGCATCTCGTCGGAGAGGGGCGGCGCCAGGATGGCGGTCCCGGGCTCTATGCTAGGGACTGCGCCAGCCTGTACCTCCTCTCCCTCACCCTCCTTCCCAGCTCTTCGAGATCTCTTCTTGCGCTCGGGAGCCACGCTCTCACCATTTCGTATATCCTATTTAACAATTCCGGTTTAAGTCCTTGTCTCTCCCAATACGCCAGCCACCAGGACTTGAACTCCTCCTCGCTCATCGCCTTGTAGGCCCCGTAGCCCCACTTGTGCCTCTTCTTCTTGTGCCCTATGAGCATAGCGGCCGCCCTGCGATAGAGGTTCTTGCGGAACGCATCGACATCCTCCTTCTCGAGCGCCGTATCCACCAGCGCGTCTAGGTGGTAGAAGAACGCCCTGAACTGGTGGTAGTGATCCGCCCTCTCGGACTGGTACCACTTCAGGGTCTCCTCGGGCTTCTGGTAGTTGCCGAAGGCCACTCCGGTGGCCCTGTACCTGCTTATCATCCTCCTCACCTTCCAGTCGATGAACCAAGACAGAGTCGTCGTGCCGGCTTCCCACTTCGCGATGGGCGATGGCTTGTATATCGACTTGCGATCCACGAGGAGCCCTAGGTTGAGGGGCGTGACATCCAGTATGAACCCGCAATTTATCTCGTCGAACTTGGAGAATTCCACGTCGAATTCCTCCCCCCTCCACGTAGTGACCGGGAACGTCGCCCTTTCCGAGGCCCTCTTGCAGAGCTTGCTGTAGTTCAGCAGGTTGAAGTCGAGGACGAAGTTCTCGAAGAGGGTTTGGGTGTGGAGGGCCAGCCTGTTGTATATGGCCTCGACCAGCCCCTCCGCCACGAGACCCTGATCCACGATCGTCTGGTAGACCCGCCTTATCCTGTTGAAATCCATGCGCCTGCGGGCGAGTTCGAAAAGGGATGTCCTGAGGAACTCCCTGATGACCGGCGGATCGACGTACCCCGTGCCGTACGGCGTCTCCCCCACTATCAGCTTGCGCTTCTTCTGCTCCAAGAGCCAGCCTAGGTACTCGGGCCAGCACAGGGCCGTGATGAGCGTCAGGAAGTCGAGCAGGGGGGGCACTTTCTCCCCGAATACATCCCAGTAGAACAGCATCCAAGCCTTGCCGACATCGATCGGGATTAGCTTCAGCTTGATGCCCTGCTTCCACTCCTCTAGCGTCGGCAGCTCCGTGCGGTACTCAGGATCCAACGGCTCCAGTTCGTATGGCTCGAGCCCGAAGATGAGCAGGTTAGAGATGTCCAGCCATATGAAGAACGCGGATTCCGCCCAGGCCCACTCGCTGAAGTAATCCTCCGTGTCTATCGCGCGTAGGTAGTTGGTCCAGATCGCGCTCTCGGATAGTAGCTTCGCGAAGTACTTCCGCTTCTCCCTAGCGCTCTCGGATAGCTTCCACTCTAGGTAGCTAGATGCCACGCTACCAAGCCCCCACCATAGATAGTAGCTCTGGGTACATCTTCTCCGCGTCGAACCTCTCCAGCACTTCCTTTACTTTCGCCTTCCTCTCCTCCAGCTCGCTCGGGTAGTTCTCCTTCAGATCTAGAGCGCGCTCCATGGCGTCCGCTAGCTCCCTAGGGTCGTAGAGGTGGAACTCGTACTCTATGCCCTCCCCCGTGTTCACGAACTCCACTCTGTCGTACTCGAAGCAGATGTTGGATTCCAGATCCGAGATCTCCGTGAGAGGCGGGTAGGCGCAGTGGATCGCCACCGTGCCCATGGCGTTCGCCTCCAAGAGCGGCAGGCAGAATCCCTCGCACAGGCTGGGCACCACTAGGAAGTCTGCTGCGCCCAAGAACGCTAGGATCTCCTCCCGAGATCTGGTGCCGAATACGGTATCCAAGTGGACGTTGGGGATGCCCCCCAGCTTGCGGCGGGCCTCTTGGTTCGCCACGACGTGGATCACGAAGTCCTTGCGCCTGCCCGAGAGGATCCCAGCCGCCTCCGCCAGCCTCTCCAGCCCCTTGCGGACGTGGGAGTGGCTCACTACCGCGAAGACGCTCCTATCGCCGTGCGCCTTGGCTAGGTGGTTCTTGGCGATGGGGGCCATCTTCGCGGCCTCCTCCACCACTTCCCGCACCAATCCGTGGTACACCACCTTGAGGACCCTGAAGCCGGCCTCCATCAACTTCTCCCGCACGTATTTAGAGCAGACCACGAACTCCACGTCCCTGGTCATCCACGGAGTCACGTGGAACCTCCTAGGCCGCCCCTCGATCATGGTGTAGTACGCCGCCGGCTTCCCGTGGTGCCTCCTGAGATCGCGATACAGGAGCATGTACTCCGCGCAGAAGAGCGGAGACGCTGGGTAGATCATGATGGCCGCGTCGCAGATCTTCGACAGGGTGGTCGGGCTCTCCACGTACGTCAGGATCCTAGGGGCGTGCCCCCTCTTGCTAGCCACGTATGCGATATCCTTCGCCACGTTGATCAAGCTGGTGGCTTTCCCCGCTACCAACGCCAACCGCATCAATAAAGGAAGAGAGAGGATCGTGAAAAAAATATCGGGATTTTAGCTAGGGCGGGATCCTAGCTAGGCACTCTAGTACGGAATTACCCAGCCGCTCACTACCTGGATTATCTCATCCAAGATAGAGGGATCTAGTCCGAACGCCGTCACGAAGTAGCTCTTTAATCCATCAGCATACTTCTTAGCAGCCTCTCCCTTCTGCCTGATTATGTGCCTCCAGAGCATGGTGGCGAACGCTAGGTAGGTCGCCCTAGCGCCGCCGGTAATTCCGTACTCGTCTAGGATCGGTCTCACGAGTTCCCTGACAGTCCCTACAGAGTTGAGTCCAGCCTGGGCTCTCTCAAGGGCTACGTCCTGGACATCCGTGAACCTAGTGCCTATGACGGTGGGGTTGTACTTCTTCTGGTACTTCTTGAACATGTCTAGGCCGGTCCTGAACAGGGGCATACCCTGCCTTCACCTCCTGCACTCTCCTTATTGGCGGGCTAACTTATATTTCAGGGAGTGAAAGACCTCAGTACAAGGAGGAGAGAGAGTGATGGCAGCGGGGAAGCAAAAGGAGATTCCGCTGTACGAGGAGGAGATCCGCCTAGCCAAGCGCGACTTGCTCGACTTCGTGCTGAGCGAGATAGTGAAGGTCGAGAACTACTGGCGCCACAGGTACCGCGTGATAGTGGGCATGGGACTGGGCATCTCCTTCGACTCCGGCACGGACATCGGCGAGACGGAAGACGGCCTAGTCGTGGCGTGGAACCTGAGGGTGTTCATACCAGAGGAGCTGTGGATGAAGTTCGCCAAGCTGCGGAAGATGCGCAGGATGAAGCTCCCGAAGCCGCACCCAGTAGTGCGGCAGCGCTATAGGCAGATGGAGGAGACCGTGAGGGAGATAGAGGAAGAGCTATCAGAGACCATCGAGGAATATGAATCGGGTGGGGAGAGTGGTCAAGGTGATCAAGATAGTGGTGCCGGACGAAGTGGGGGAGAAGATCGACAAGATATGCGAGGAGCTTAGGATCAGCGTGCAGGATATAATGCTCCGCGCGATAGTCAAGGTGATAGAGGAGTTCGAGAAGAAGCCGGGCAGGGGCAGGAGGAGGGGTGGGAGATGAGCCTCCAGTCGTTGATACTGTCGCTCATAAGCGATATAGACGACCCAGCCGTGAGGATGGATGTCGCGAGCACGATAGTGTTCCTAAAGGATCTCTACCTGTCGGGAGCGATGGGAGCCGAGCAGCTCAAGAGCGAGCTGAAGGAGGTGGCCCTGACCGTCATAGACGCGCTACACCCAGAGCTACTGCCCGAGGAAAGGGAGAAGAAGGCGGAGGAGATGGCCAGCCAGATGGCTCGCGCCATCAAGCTAGAGACACTAAGGGCTAGGGCGTTCAGCAAGCACAGACCCAGGTTCCCGTTCCCGCCGGGCTAGCCCCTTCAGGATCCAAGCCGCCAGCTCGGCGACCAGCTTGCCGACCGCGACGACCAGCACGTACAGCAGGGCGCACAGCAGGGCTAGGATCCCAGCGCCCCCTAGGATCGCGAGGAACAGCTTGAGCATCTCTAGGAGATCCACGTGGACCACCGTATTGAATAAATAGGATGCACTATTTATCCATTGCGGGATAGCCCCTCGATCTTCTGCATGTAGTCTTCCCTAGTCAGGATCACGTATGTGGCTCCGCATCTCTCGGCCAATTCCTCCTGCACCTCCCTCTTGGATTTGGATATCTTGCCGGAGAGCCTGCACTCGATGAAGTAGACCCTACCAGAGGGAGAGAAGGCTATCAAGTCGAAGGGCTTGGATCCCGCGCAGCGGAACACCACGAATCCCCTGCGCTCCAGCTCCCACTTGCATACGTACTCGAAATCCCTGCCCCTGCGGTACCTACTCCAAGACACGGTAGCCTACCCCATGCGTGTTATAAAAAAATGTTGCCAAAAAATAGTAGGGATTATAAGTCATATCGTATCAATAATGCTTGCGCAGGAAGACCTCGATCGACGTTATCACGAATAGCAGCGCTACTATGATCACGACACAGCGCTGCGACACGCCAAGCGCCTTCGCGGCGCGGTAGATTGGTAAACCACCCATCGCTACTGCGAGTACGATGAAAACCACTATCCCAAACCAGACCATAAAAGCCATAGCGGTCCAAATATCGGCCATCTGGTCCTTCCTAGGGCATTGCACCGGAATCAACACCATCTCTCATCCCACTGGTATAATTACCTAATGTGTGTTATTTAAAAATGACGGGAGGAAAAATTAGGTTTTTTCACAAACCCGGATGCTATGGCTATCCTAGCCACCTGTCGATTTGCACGTGGAAGAGCGGGTAGTTGCTAGCGATCAACCTGCCTATGCCCGATCTCCTGTTCGACGACGAAATTATCGTGTAGTACTTCCCTTCCACACTTCTAGGATCTCCAGCCCCAAGCACATCACTCCCAATATGGCTAGCCCCATCCAGTCGAATAGCGCGTCGAACAGATTGACCACGTAGTAGACATCGCTGGGGTGGGCTATCAACCTAACTAGCGACAGCCTGAATCCCAGCCCTATGCTCCAGGCGCACAGCAGGATCCTCAGGATCCTCCTCAACATATCCCACCCAGTAAAATATGGGAAGGGTTAAAAAATGGACATGGATTTCACGTAGCAGCGCGTGCGGGTATCCGGGTGGTACACGCTGGCCACGACCACGCCCTTCTTCTTCGAGAACCTGACCCTGTACAATCCCGGCCTCCCGCACACGGGGCATTGGACGAGCGTGGCCGGGATACCCTGCCTGCGGATCTTCCTAGGGACCAGCTCTATGTACTCCCGCAGCTCCCAGAACGACGGCCTCTTCAGGGCCACCAGCACCCAGTCGCCCCTGCGCAGCTCCAGGGCATCGACCACCGCCTTGGGTATCGGCACGTAGACGTAGTTGGAGCCCTTCGACACGCGGGCGGGGAAGACGTTCCACTCGCTCTCGAACTCCTCTCTCGGCACTTCCTCCACTCCATCCCTAGCCCACTTCAGGCCGCGCATATCGCGCTTAATCGCCTCCAATCCCCTCCCCCTCGGGTCTGTAGTAATCCACGCGCAGCACCTTCAGAGCGCCCCTGCCGAGCGCTGCCTCGAGGAACGCCCCCCAGAATTCGAGGTAATCCTCTCTCGTCTCGAACTCCAGCTCGGCTCTCATCGAGATGCGCAAGTAGGGCACTCCTCTCTCACCCCGCCTCCGCGAAGAGCTTGGAGTAGAGATCGGTCTTCCTGAACTCCTCCAAGGCCATCACCTCCGTCTCGTAGCCCTGCATCTCCGCCCACATCCTAGCCATCTCCGCGACCATCTCGAAGCCGGGCAAGTACACTATCACGGCCTTCATCTTCTTGTGATCTCGGATGATCAACCCCACGCCTATGCCCACGCTAGATCACCCCAGCGCGTAGCTGGCTTTGATTTCGCTTAGGATCTTCAAGATCTTCTCGCAATCCCCTTTCAGCACGGTGTAGAAGTGGATCACGTCGTCCACGTCCACGCCGGAGACGAAATCCACTAGGAGGGAGTCGTCGGTCGCGATCTCCCTTAGGAGATCCATCAACGACACGATCTTCCCGCTTATGCGATCTATCTTGCCCTGCAAGCTGAAGAACTCCCTAACCACGTCCCTGTCTGCCTTCACGAGCCTCTCACCCCGCATCTCGCCTCTAGTTCCTTCGCCAATGTGGAGATCACGTTCATAAGGGCCTTCTGGACGCAGGGGATGCAGTACCGCTTGCCATTCGCGGTATCGTAGACGTGGACATCGACTACGCGCCCGCAGTGGCAGCACTCTGCCCTCTCGTAGACGATGAACTGGCTCGTATACAGGAATCCCCTGTATTTGCGCCCGCGGGAGAGACGGAATCGCACGGTCCTCGCCCACTCCCTCGCGGTTTTGAGCGTATCCGTGAGGATGTTCGCGATTTCTGCGATCGTCCCAGTCTTGGCCATGCTCCCGCCCCTACTCCACCTCCTGCATCTCCTCCAACTCGCGCAGGATGCCCTCCAGCTCGTCCCAGATCTCGTGTAGCCGCTGCAACAGCTGTTCTGCTCTGCCCTCCACCCTTAGCGCTTTTATCTTCCTCCCCTTCCTCTCCGCTACGAACTCCTCTCCCTCCACTATTCCAGTCTCTACTATGATGGAGGATCCGAATGCGTAGATGAGTAGCGGGCATTCTTCGGTCTTAGTGTGCTTAGGTTTCCACCTATTAAGCACCTTGTGGAGATATTTATCGTAGAGCGGACCTGCGTCTAGCAACATTACGACTCGATCCATCTCGTGCCATTCATCCGCGAACACGTTCCCCCAAGCGAACTTCTTTAGATCGGACATCCGCCCTCACCTCCGCTCGCTTATCTCGAGGATGACCAGCTCTACGAGCCTAGTTATCGCGAATACCTTGTCCCAGTAGTCGAACTTTGGATGGGAGAGCACGGCGTCCACTGTCGCGGGTATGTCCCAGACCCCCCTCTCCTCGTGCATCCTCATAAGTCTCCTGAGCCATTCGTCGATAACGCTCTTTTGTTCCTCCAGCCAGCGCTCGTAGGATGGCCTAGCCATTCACCCTCACCACCGCCCAAGGTCTCCCCAGATCGCGGATGTCGGACAGATCCACGATCACCATCACGCTCCTGCGCTCCCCGCACAGGGCGCACTTGTACTCTGGGTACATGCGCTTGTAGTAGGAGAGCTTGAAGGCCCCCTGGGGGAAGGCCACTATGACCGCGTTGGTGGTGCAGCCCTTGCTGGGCACCTGGATCCTCTCTCTAAAGAGCTTGTAGAGGCAGTTGGGACAGACCATGACCAACCTGCCATTCTCCAATCCCAAGCCGATCACCGTGTTAATTAAATAGACTGTCATATTTAAATGTATCCCTGAGTCACCGGTGAAAGCCCAGTTTCGCCGGCGAACGGCGCTATTAGCTTTTGCAAAAGCTAATAGCTTTTCGGAAAGCTAATAGGCGGAAGGCTTTTTAATCTCCTTAGGGAGCATATAGTACGGAGGTGCACCCTAAGATGGGGAGGAGGGAGCTGGGGCACCCGCTCGCGAGAGAGCTGATGGCGCTGGCATATGAGATAGAGTACCGATTTCGGGAGATGGAAGAGGCCAAGGCCGCGCTGGAGGGGAGGATCACGAAGGGGTGGATAGAGGCGAAGATGGTCAGGTGCGGCAAGTGCAGGCTGTGCCGCATGGGCATCTACGCGCACGGCCCCTATTACTACTACAGGTACAGAGACGGGGGCGTGGTGAGGAGCGTGTACCTAGGCAAGGGATCCGTAGCGAGGGAGGCGGTGGTCGAGAAGCTAAACCCCGAGGACATAGGCGAGGAGGAGAGGGAGAGACTGATAGAGGAGATAGAGAGGAAGATGGAGATCTTGGAGGAGTGGATAAGGAACGAGATAGCGGAGATAAGGGAGGCGTTGAGGAAGGTAAAGTAAATATGGGCTGGTGCGCTATCTTCCTACCGGTGATTGAATGAGAGTCAGGGAACTCGTGAGCATAAAGGAGACATACAAGGAGGAACTCATGAAGAAGGCCAACGTCGTGGGCGTCGGGATCGGCTACAAGATAAAGGGCGGCGTCAGGACGGACATCCCCTGCATTATAGTGTTCGTGTCCAAGAAGCTACCCAAGGCGTGCCTGAGAACCGAAGACCTGATACCGGAGGAGCTGGAAGGGATACCGACGGACGTGGTGGAATCCGGCGACTTCTACGCCTACGGGTTGGAGGCGGCAGCTAGGGTGCCGTACATCGTGCTAGTGGAGCGCGAGAGGACCGAGAGATTCGACCCCGTGCCGGTGGGCGTCAGCATAGGCAATGAAAAGATCACCAGCGGCACTAGCGACATACTGGTGGAGGACGAGGAGGGGGAGCTGTTCACCACCTCGAACGCGCACGTACTGACATCGTATATAGCGAGATGCGAGAGGCCCGAGAGGGGCGAGAAGGTGTACCAGCCCGGCAGGATCTTCGGCGGGACGCCCAAGAGCAACTTGTGCGCCCGCCTAGCGGGCTGGGAGCCGATAGTGCCGACGACCATCGAGGGCGATTTCGCGTGGGCTAGGATAAGGGACGACGTGGTAGAGAGGGAGTGGGTCAATATCCTCTTCGGCCTAGGGGTCGGGATACATTCCGTAGTATCGGAGGACGATTTCGAACCGGGGACCGCAGTCGTATCTGATGGCCTGAATGGAGTGTACTACGGGAAGATCACCTCTTTGCACGCGGATGTGAAAGTCCACTACGGCTGCCATGTGAAACTGGTCAGGGATTGCATAGTGACCACGAGGGTGGGGGCTCCGGGATCCTCTGGATCCCCGTTGCTAATTGAATCGGATCCAGGAGTCATGATCGGGTACCTGTTCGCCGGCAGCAGCACCATGACGGCTCACACGCCGGCTCTCAAGATGCTTGCCAAGCACGGATTGAAACTGGTAGCGGCCAAGCGCAGGTACAATCCAGCAAAGGTGGAGATCGAGATCGCCGTCAAGGCGGTCGAGGGGAGGGATGTGATACTGAAGGCGTGGACGGACAAAGATGAGTACTACTCCGGGGAGGAGGCCAAGGTGAATGGGTGGATCAAGGACAAGGAGACCGAGAATCCCATCGCGGATGCGCCGATATACTTCTACCTAGACGAGAAGAGACTGGGGGACACCAAGAGCGACGAAAGCGGAGAATTCGAGTGGAAGTTCAGGATCCCATACGTGCCGAGAGATACGAAGCTCAAATTGACCGTGTACTTCCCGGGGATGTAGCCATGAAGCTCGCAGAGAAATTGGCAAGTAAATTGGGGAAGAGAGGAGTCACCAGGGTCATCAGCGAGCTGCTGATACTGTTCATAGCCGTCGGGTTGATCGCGATATTCTTCCTGTGGATCAAAGGCTGGTGGGACGACATAATAGGCGATGTAGACGAGCTAGTAGAGACGATAGTGGACGAGCTTTGGTGCAATATGCCGAACGGGTGATAGATCGTGCAGGAGGAGGGCAGGTGGAGGTTCGCGGTCCTCTTCGGCCTCGCGTGCATCATCGTCCTGGCGATCCTCCGCTACCAGGGGATGATATCCGAGGAGAACTTCGTGACCATAGTCATTATGATAATCACGGCCCTGCTCGGGATAAAGAGGGGGCAGGGAACTAGGAGGAGATCGGAGGGAGTCGGGGTGCTGAACGCGATGGTGGTGTGCTCCGGCGTGTTCTTGGCGATCAACGCCGTAGTCACGGGGGCGGCGGCGGCGCTGGATTTCCGCGGCATCCCGCTCGCGGTTTTCGTGGCCGCTTCCCTCTTGCAGAGGGCGACGTGCGCTAGGATCTGGTGGATTTGAATACCTCCTCATTTTTTTATAAGGTGTTATTGTCCTATATCACTCTGAGTAATTAGAGCACAATATTTAAATAGGACAGGCGCGTAGGATACCGCGGGTGGGATGGGTGAAGAAGGTGGTGACCAGGAGGTTTAGGACCCTCCCGAGGAAGCACGCCATCTTCACGGAGGCGTACGCCGAGGTGATCTCCCAGCGCTTTAGCTTCGAGGGGAAGGAGGAGGTAGAGCTTGGGAACTGGCAGATCCGCATCTGCGAGATCGACTTCGTATCCACTAGGGGGATCGATACCAGGATCCGGGTATACTTCCCCCTGACATCTAAGAAGAGGATAGTGGTATCTCTCTCCAAGAGCGCCAAGAAGGAAGACATCTGGGGCTTCGTCTCGAGCATACTGCACCACGCGATCCACAACGAAGTGGAGTTGTTCAAAGAGGATCTGCACGAGCTGATCGACTACTGCATGGCCCACAGGCCCAAGCTGTACATAGAGTACTCCACCAAGAGGAACTACGTATTGCAGGAGGTGAAGTCCCTGATGATCCTGCCCAGGGGGGAGCAGGGTGGCTAGGATCCACGCTATGCCATCTCAGCCATCTCTCTGATGAACGCCCGGCACTCCTCGCTATCCCCTACGAACCACACCCGCAGCCTGCTTATTTCATGCCGCCTCCCGCAGGCGGGGCACCTCACGTACTTGGTCGCCCTCGTTACTATCCACTCCTTGCAGGCCGGGCACCGAACCACCTTATACATATTCCCCCCCTACGCCTGTCCGACCGCCTTGAGCACTATCCTGTCCCCGAACTCTCGAACCGAGAAGCCCCTCTCCCTCAATCTCCCCAGCGCTATGTTTATCGTCTCGTCGTCGAAGAGCTGGCGTAGCTCCGACCTGTCCACTTGGTAGGCCGTGTAGTTCTCCCTCTCGACCCTAGTCGCCAACTTGAGCATCGCCCCCGCGCAGTTCTCCACTTCCTCCTCGGACGTTTGGCGCTCCGGCGTCTTAGACGTTAGAACGCTAGACGTTTTAGACGTTTCCCGTTCTAGCGTTTTAGACGTTAAAACGCTATGCGTTTTAGACGTTTGGACGCTAGATGTCTTAGACGCTTCCCCCATCCCGAGCGCCCTCCTGAGCAGCTCCTCTATCCCCTTGGAGAGCCCCCTGACGCCGTACCTCCTCACGAGTTCCACGTACAGCTCCTCGCTTATCTTGACGTTTAAACGCCTAGACATCATGCGTTTTAACGTCTTAACGTCTTAAACGTTTAGCGTCTTAACGTCTACTCCACGGGGATTCGGGGATCTCGCATAGGTTTATGTACCGGAGCGGGAGGTAACTAGCGATATGCCGCTCGCCAAGATAGAGATAGAGGGAGCCGATGACCTAGAAGAGGCGGAGTGGATAGTGTGCTGGTGCGCGAACGACGTGGACTGCACGGTGCCGGGGATGGTCGGGTTCGTCTGCGAGGCTTACGGAACCCCCCTGTGCTGGAGCGTGTACAGGGCGAGGATCTTGCTGGCGGCCAGGGGAGTGGAGAGACCCAGCCCCCCTTGGTGCAGGATGGAGATGGACTTCGCCTACTGGCTGGAGAGAGTGGCCAAGGTGTCCGCAGAGGAGTTCAGGGAGATGACCCCGGAGAAGGTGGAGGAACTGGTGGACAGGTTCATCTTCGACTGCTACGTGTGCCCGAGGTTGGCCTGGAGAGCCAAGCGACCTAGATCTCTCGGGTGATCACAGCCGTTCTCTCCCCTGCGGGTACGAGTGCTTCCTCTGGATCGCCCTTATCCTGCGCCATAGGGATTCTATCCTCTCCTTGAGAGCTATCGCCCTCTCCGCTAGCTCCCGATCCTCTATCCCAGCGCGTGCGCAACTGCGCAGGCCCTTCAGGATGTCGTTGATCTCCCTGCTCGGGTCGGCTAGGAGCCTAGCGGCGCACCTAGCGTAGTCTAGGGAGGCGGCTACCGAGGTGTAGTACCTAGAGCGGTGCAGGGCCTCCGCCTCTTTTAGCCTCTGCTCCACGAGCTCCAGCCTCTCCTCTACATCTTCTAGTCTCCTGCCGAAGTGGCTCACCATAGCCCTCTCTATCCTCTTCCACAGGGGCTCTCCTTCCTCTTTCTCCTCCTCCGGCTCCGCTAGGGCTAGCTCTAATCCCAGCCTGACGGATTCCTCTCTAATGAATCTCTCCACGGCCTCTCTGACCAGAGCCGACATACTGCGTCCCGTCCTCCGCGAGATCTCCTTCAGCACTAGGTACTGCTTGCGCTCTATCTTCGCCCCTATGAACGCATCCTCCTGTATTATCCTAGGTCGGGGCATACCATCTCACCGCGTGCTCTCCTCGCGCTCCAACTCTATATCTCTTGGAGAGTATTTCTCGGGAGACATATACTTCCTCCTCTACTCTAGAATAAGTTTATTAGTTTTAAATAAATCTATTCTAGAAAATATCCTCCATAATATCCTCCACTCCAATAGAAGTGGTACCATTTCTAGTGGATCTCTCCCGGGAGCAAAGAGGGGGTAGCTCCCCCTTAGGGAGCACTCTTGGTACTCCTGCACCCTAAGGCAATAAAAAAGCGGGATCATCTCGCCTTCCGGGGCCGGGGGGCGATCGCCTCCGGCGGCGGCTCCTCGAGCATCCTCAGGGCCTCGAGCAATCTCAACCCCTTCTCGGTTATCTTGTAGTCTACGGACAGCAGGGAGTGCTCTATGCGCTCCACGCAGCCGTTGTACACTAGGAAGCGCAGGTACCTAGATATCGTGCTGGAGTGGATGCCGGGCAGGCTACGTGCCACGGACCAGTAGTTCTTCGCGCCCCCGCCGCTGAGCGTCTCTAGTATCTGCCTGATGGTGAACACGTTGAACAGCATCTTGCCCTTGGGCCTGCCCACTCTCCCCATACGCTATGGATAAATATCACACCGTATTTAACACTAATGGTCTGCCATGCCGGTCAAGTACGTGTGCCGCAAGTGCGGGTTCGTCTTGTACGAGGGGAGGGAGCCGGTCGAGGTATCGGCGGTGCGGAGGAAGTGGGGGAACCGGTGCCCCAGGTGCCTGCGGATCCTCTCCCTCAAGGCGGAGGTGTCCGTGGTTGGCGGGAGGGACGCGCTCGCAGAAGCTACTGGCTGAGATAACCGCCTTGGAGGCGCTGGCCCTGAGGCTTCCGCCGATGCAGTTCGCCTTCTGTTATATGTGCAGGCATTGGGAGAGGTTCTGGGGGCCTCTGGGGGTATGCAGGATCCTATTGAAGGAGAAAGATTGGCCGGATGCGCTGACGCACGAATTCACGATTGGCTGTAGGGAATTCGCTAAGCGAGGATAGCCAAACTCTCCTCCATTTTCCTAAGGTACTCCATTCCCTCCTCCGTGATTATCACGAACCTCCACTTGCGCTCCCTTATGGTCTTCACCAGCCCCCGCTCCTCGAGGAGCGGGATGTACCGCGCTAGGGTCCTAGTGCTGACCCGCGCTCTCTCGGCTAGCTTCCTGATGTGTAGCGCACCGAATTGGTCTAGGGTGCCCAGTATCTTGTGCACCACTTCCGCGTTCATCTCAGTCCTATTTGGGCGTGACGGTACATAAGTTTAATTCGCAACAATCGTTCGGCCAGCGCTTTCCTATATACCACGATCTGGCGTGCGTAGCGAAAGGATATATACCCAGATATATACATTAGCGTTTTACCCAGTAAACCATTTTAATATGGACGTTTTACCTAGATATCGCCATGGAGAATGCGGTGGTCGTGTACAAGCCCAAGAAGCGCACGATGAAGTTGGTGTCGCTGTGGCTGCCGGAGCCTATGCTCAGGGCGATCGAGGAGATCGTCGGGGCCGGCTACTTCCCCAGTAAGTCCGAGTTGATAAGGTTCGCCATAGCCGAGTACATAAGGGAATTCCGCAGGGAGCTGGGGCTCTGCGTGCCGCACGCCACGACCGGCCGCTAGCCCCCCTCTTTTTCCCCC
>Ga0190311_1000252_pt1 | contig 19030 bp, 20 predicted proteins | sample 48700789_MG_FD_165037 | JGI IMG/M metagenome (GOLD analysis project Ga0190311, IMG submission 165037) | Hydrothermal vent sediment bacterial communities from Southern Trench, Guaymas Basin, Mexico - 4870-07-8-9_MG | ecosystem: Environmental > Aquatic > Marine > Hydrothermal vents > Sediment ...
TGGTGGACTCTGGAGAACTAAGAAACACAATCCTAATAATCATAGGGAGCCACGCACTGGATGTCCTAAGAGGAGAGGAAGTATTAAGTGGTAGGAGAGGTAAGTATCTCGGCATAAAAAACGTCTAGGATCTACTACCCAAAAAATTCATCGCAATAGAAGTTAAGTGGTCAGAGGGATCACCGAAGCCAGCAAGAGCAGCCTACTAGCTCAAATACAGCCTAAAAGCAAAGCTGATGACCACAACAAAAGATATTTTCAGAATAGATAACGACATAATCTATGCGCCGATTCTACTTCTATTATCCATAATCATATAAGGGGAAACAAGAGTCTAAATCGAGCTAGCAATTCGCTCCAAATTCTCAGCTATCTATCTGTCCTAGCAGCTCTTTGATGCCTTTTGCGCTAAAAAGCCAGTCATCTAGAATATTCCCTACTTTTCTGCCACAGACAGATTTCGCTGTCCTCGCGAAATCTTCTAGTGTTGCTCCCTCATCGCCATACCGACTTATGAATTCCCTGATAAGTTCCTCGAAGCATTTATCACCAATGGCTTGTCGTAACTTATGGAGTATCCACACACCGACAAAATACATAGCATCTGTAAGTCCGTGTTTTCCATATTGGCAGGGCGGTATATCGGCGATTGACCTATTTTTCTTATGCATATCTATTAGAATATTTTTTGCTTTCTCCAATTTGTCTTCTAACACCGCACCTTGAAGACTCTCCTCCGCCAATATTTGGAAGTAGCTTGCGAATGCTTCATCAAGAAATCTTGATGGTACCTCCTCCCTCGTCCTAACATTCCAGAGATGTGCTAGTTCATGATATAGTCCACCCACAGCTCCCTTATCTACGAAGGAGTCTCTCATCAGCAACATACCACATACATCCGCTTGGCTCCCCCAAGTGCTAGGTATCTCTATTATCGTATATCCACACCAACGTGGTGGAGGGCCAAATTTCTCTCTATAGAATTCTAAGCATCTTTTTGTTTCATGTAGCAGTCTCTCAGCGTGTCCTACGTCTTCTCTGAATGCGAATACTCTTATATCTTTATCACGGTCATATCTTATTTCGTAGTGCGCTATTGCTATGTCTATGCGCCAGCTAGGAGCTTTACTAACATATTTGAAGACGACACCACCATCAAGATTCTTCCTCTCTACTAATCTCCCAATGTTTGCCACGACATATGGCTCATCAACATATACTTCTAGCTCATATTTGAAGGACTGCGATAGGATCATCCTAATCAACTTAGAGAATTCTGGCACGCCTAGTATTGGGTATGAGTATGCATCTAGGCGAATAATGGAGAACTCCTTAGAGATTCTATCCTTGACATATAGGAACACGTCAGTATAGGGCTCTATTCTCCCCTCGTATATGATGCTTACCACATATCTAGCTCCATGCTGGGAAAAACTTTTGGATTCTAACTTAACAAGATTAACTTCTAATCCCTCGATGTCCCTAAATCTCACCATATTCTGCTTAAAAGCGGCGGGTTCTTCTCCAATACGAACTTCTTTTACTTTAAGCCCCTTGTTAAGTAGAAAGGAAAGTGATGTCGCTATAGGATTCTCAAATCTTATTATAGCCTTTCCTCTCAGTAATCCTTCAGATGGATATACCCTTACTTCTAAGTCATATTCCCTGATACGTATCTCGGTCATCTCTGACCCCTCAACGTTTTTATCTTCTCATAAAATTTCTCTATTATTGCTTTCTGAAAAGATTTCTCATTATCGCTTTTTGGTGTCGGGTCCAGCGACAGTATGTCCTCCATCTTCACGATTCTATCTATCGTTATGCCTTGGTCAATATACTCCTCTATCTTCCTAACAAGCATCTTCATGAAGTCGAGATACTCAGCTAGATCCTCCTTCGATGTTACTGATCCATGCCCAAGAACAACAATATTTGCGTCCAGCTCTAGCATCTTCTCCAATGCGGCAACCCACTTATATGGATTGACAGTTGGGTCTCCACCATATGGCCACATCTTCGTAAAGTAGAGATCCCCCGTTACTAAGACTTTCTCTTTCGGGAAGTATACAAATACTGAGCCGTCACAATGCCCATCGGCTTCGTAGACCTCAATAATGTTATTATCCTTCCCAATGACATATTTGCCGCTGAACGTAGTAGTAGGAAGCACTATTCTTAGTCCTCTGAGCTTCTCGGCGAGTTCAGGGTTGCTACTGATGTACTCCTTCAGCCTCTCTGGAGACCACTCATTCTCTAATCTTTTCGCCATGATTTCGTATGTTTTCTTGGATGCTATTATTTCGCAATCCTCATACGCTTGGTTTCCGAACACATGGTCGCCATGGTAATGAGTTATTATAAGATACCTTACCCGTTTACCTCCGAGCCTCTCAATTTGTCTTCTAAGTTCCTCAGCGACGGTAGGGAACATACCACTATCAACAGCAACAATGAAGTCACCGAGTCTATAAAAGCGATATTTGCGCATGTCTCCCCCTTAACATGGACAAAAACAGAATCAGAAATCCCATCTAGATCTACCATAGAAACCACCTTCAAAAACAATAATCGCCAGCTGGTAATATCTCCGAAAACAATTTTAAATTTATCACGCTTAAAATCAGCAACACAGGCAAGTCAAAGAGAGGCGGTGTATTAAAATAGAATAATATTTTTCAAAAAACGGAACATAGATCATATAGTACTAGCATTTACCAATTACCAGCTCTCTGTTTCCTTCAACAAATCATTTGGTCCTCCAACAAGGCTTTCGGGTTCAGAAACTGTTGCTCGAATAAGCAACATTTAGGTATTTTTGTGATTTTTAAGGAAGAAAAGCCCTCTTAGTGCTATAAGGTATGCTGACGCCGTGTGCCTATCCAACCCAAGTTTTCTCGCCAATGGTATGGCGTCGATTGATGTATATGCTGGATTCACCTTGATGATTTTGCCATCAACTTTTTTCACGAGGATTTCCATCTGGCTCAGATATTCTCCTAGAGCCAACTTAGATATTTTGCGGTTCGCCGTCTTGTTCTTTGTTTTTGCTTTCGGTTTTTCTAATTTCTCCACAACAAAGTATTTTACGCCATGCTCCTTAGCATACTCCACAAGTTTTGCCAACGCTTCTTGTCTGATTGTTCTTGCCTTGTTTTTTGGAAATCCCTGAGAGACAACTTCGTGGAAATGAGCATTTTTGATGTCCCGAATCTCCCCTCCATCATCAATAATCACCATGTTGATTCTGTCCGCATTGAAATCAAAGCCAGCAAAGTATTTTGGTTTGGCGTTAGATTTTATGTCTTTCCGCAACCTCCTACAGTAAATTTCTGACGGAATATTCACATAGAGCAAAAACTTGCCATTCTTTAGCGAGATGCTAGCACCATAACTTGCTTTTCTCTCGATAAGTTCTCTCACGATTGATATGTGCTTTCTCCCAAATTTCACTCTGCAGAGAATCCAGCGATGCCTACCATTTGACGATGGAATCTTTATCTTTACGAGATTGGTATCAACAAATTTTATGTTTCGATTTCCGTCCTCATCGGAACTGCCAACCGAGTAGAGTTGTGGTTTCTTGAGTTTTAGATATGGTTGCTCCCAATACAGTTTTGCTCTGGTGTATGCAGACATAGAATACCATTTGTTGTTAAGTATTCTCGATGTTAATAGTTTCACAATCTCATTCCTTGATAATTTCTTCCTTAAAAGGTTGTGTGCAAACTCTACAGCATCTCTGAATAACCTCATAGTATATAGAAGCAGAGCCCTATCCACATCGTTTTCGAATTCTATTTTCCCGATGATTGTCGCTCTCGCTCCTTCTCCTTTTCCAGCCATAATTTTATCGCCTCTTCAAGAGCCTTAGAAATGAAAGTCCTAACATCACTAAACTTCTTCAACGCATATACCTTGAACTCACGATACAAATCCTCATCCACAGTCAGCATAACCTTTTTCTTCTTACCCATATATCCTCACCAATAAAAGAAATAAGGAAAACTTTAAATATAAAGTTTGCTATTGTTTATCATTGGGAGGCGAAGCCGATGAGGAGGGCGAGGCTGATGAGTTTTAAATGAGTCCAGTTTCGCCGAACCAGTCCAATGAATATATGGGCAACCGTATAGGATGGGCTGGGTAAGGCGGGGCTGGATGACGCAGAGCCGTGATGACCTACACGGTGGCTAAAATTCACAAAAACTCACAAATGCTACCGTGTAGGAGAACGGTAAGACAAAACAGAACTTAAGAGTAGCTGTAATATCGCTTGTCCGAGAGAAACGATTATTAGAAAAAGCAATAAATGAACTCGATGCCGCATTTAAGAACGTCGAGATAGTGCCTGGGCTTATTACAGATGATATTATAAGAATTGCTACCGAATCCCTTAAAAGAGCTTTTGAGGAGATACCACCAATAGACATAGCTACTAGGGTAATCAACTACGCACTGGAAACCCCCAGGAAAGCGCCGCCCAGCTGGATTAATCGCTGTAGAAATGTAATTAGAAGAAAAACAACTGTTTTTGAAGAAAAAATTAGAAGGGCCCTAGAGAGAAAAAATATTAATAAGCGATACCTCAGAAAGACAATAGATAAGCTTCTTATTAGGGACATTGTTGGTGCTTGGAAGGCCGCATTAAAATCTGGAAGCAAGGTTGCTATCTTGCATACCTCCATATCATTAGCCCGTGTGGATCCAAGGGTCGATGGTATGTTTTTAAGGAAATACTTCAATCATATCGAAGACCCTATCATAAGAAGATATATTGAGCTTCGCCATAAATCATTAATAGATCTTGACTTTCAATATGACAAAACATTTCGTGAAGCTGCAGACATAGGGAAAAAACTGCTAGAGCGTGCCGAGACGGATGATGAATGTCTAGTCTTATATCTACCACTAACAACAGCTCGACCTAAAAGATTAGAAGAAATGATCCCGCTGGAAGAAAAATTGCTTCAGGATTTCTACATGCGCTTTGTTAAGCTTAAACGTGAAGCGGAAACATTAAAAGAAAACTATGAGGTTTGGAGGAAATTTGCTGAGCTGTGCAATGAGCTCTACATGGATCTCACAAGGAATATACCACCTAAGTCCCCAACATACTTGCTATTAATATCAAATACCTTTGAGAGCGTATCAGCAATGGCGGAGATAAGTGAGAATCCACAGGTAATAGCAAGAGAATTCTTAGAGAAGGTAGCTCCGTTCATTGATGACATCGTGAGAAGCATCAAGCACAATGCTTGGAGAAAGATAAGTATCTACTCAATAATAAAACTACTTACATCAATATTTGAGCTCACAATCCTATCCGAGAACGACACCATAAAGAATATGATAATGAACTCATTAAGCAGAATCAGAAAAATAATGCTAAGAACAATAACCTACACAACGCTTCGAAAAACAATCAATATCCTAACTCTAGGCCACCTAATATTGCTAACGCCTCTCGCCCCATTGCTGGGAGATGATGAGTTAGTATCCATACTATTTTTCTCGCACCCAATAATATCCCGAGATGACCTAGAGAAGCTCCTAATGAATAGACCTGAGTATGGATTAGGAGTATCCACACTTATACACTTGGGGAGTCTCATGTATAGGAAGTATTATCTGGGAAGAAAAATAGATCGCTCCGCATTGGAAATAGCGGAACTAAGTATACAAGAGATCGAAAGAAGAATGGGAGAAAAAGCAACGAAAATCCCCAAATGGCTACTAGAAAGAATAAGTGATACATAGGGATATGATAGACAACATTTTCCTACAATATTCTAACTTTGAACCAATAAAAATGAAGGCAAAGCAATGAAGAGCCATCCACAAAAATTTTAGGTTGTTATACACGACCTAACACTTGTAGCCAAACTTTGATTGTCTATTGTATGCAAAGCCACCGAAGCAGAATCACCAATATTAAGCATAACAGAATCTATAAAGCGACCAGTTTATTTCCTTATTATTCATAGAAGCTGATATATCTCTGCAGATAGGTTTTCCTATCTAAAAGTGTCATATATGTATTGTCGGTGGCCCATAAAAGATCATAATGAAAAAAAGTAGGATTGAAAATGAATAGGCTTCCTGCTCTTTTTATTTTTCTTATACTGTTGGGTGTTGGCTCATCCTAGCTATTCGAATACAATCGAGCCGTCATAGTTTCGGCATCAGAGCATATTAGGGGGATTCGTTATAGCCCATGTATCAGCGATCTAGATGTTTTTTATTCATATAAACGCCTCGACTTTAAGCGTATTCAGCCCATAAACTCTACGTGGTTCATGATCATCGATAAGCCCGGATACTACTATATTGACGCTGACATCACTCTAGATTTTGAATCCTTTCAGCACTAAAGTGCGGGGAGGAGGCTAATTTGAAGAATAGCTATACCTATAGAACATTGGTAAACGTAGAAAATTCGTTAAATGCAAAACTCATAGGAAACAACATATCCCAAGAGGATGTACGGGGCTATCCATGTATGGTTATGCTTTATAATTCATCCAGAATCTTAGTTTATAACAATAGTTTCCACATAGTTAGTTTAGCGGTATTTAATTCATGGAATAACACTATTGTTGACAACCATGCTAATGGGAGGATCGTGTATCTGGAAAAACCGACCAACTAATAACGGGCGATCTTGGGAAGCTAATACTTGTTAGTTGCCTTTTCTAGTGTTGCATAGGGCAACGAAGAGTTCATGAATGCTTATACTAAATATATTCCCAGTTTGAGAAGTTTAGTTTAGGTTTGGTATGAATGGTTTTAGCCTTTCCCTTATATTCTCCCAGATCTCTAAGTGTCCTAATGTTCTTGCCTCCTCCGTGGCTGACAATATTAGTTCTATTATTGTCTTATAAATATCGATGTATTGGGAAACATATAGAATCACTATAAAGTTTGTATTCTTAGCAAATATTATTGTACCATGTTTCAGCTCAATGCGCTCAATAGGATTGTTAAGTATGCTATTGGCGATATCATCTGAGCCCCACACCAAACCTACAATGGCGTCGATTGTGGATTTATCGATGAATGATGACCACTCAAAAACTTTTTTCATTCTGGTGAAATCAAGCACAACGACTAAGAGTATCTGGGATGATCCGGCGTAGAGGGGGTATAGAGCTTTCTTGAGAGCTAGATATATTGTTAGACATATCATTATTAGTAGTAGGTATATGAGGACTTTATACCCATCGAAACCTATGATGTGAAACACATCGAAGAGGAGTATTGTGATTATCATTCCAACTATGGGCGGTGCGTATAGCAAGATAAAATCCTTCAGAACAGCAACTCTTCCGCGAATCCCTCTGGAGTGTCTTATTAGAGCTAAGGTTGTTAGTAGCGTACTAATAACTCCAATAGCACATAGTACGGCGAGCAAATAAGCATCATATGTCCACCAAGGACCCCAGCCAGGGTATCGCTCCCAAAACCCTCCTCGCCTAATAATCACTAATTCGGAGTTGGCGTAGGTCACGTAGGAGGCTCCCAACAACATCGATATTAATGTAGCTTTTGTCAAAAACATGTTTGCCCCTCTTATGGTCTCTGATAACAACACATATACAGCGAATCCTAACCTAATAACTATTACGGCCGAAATCACGAATAACTTGGCAAGAAGCTCACTTGGACATACACTAGATATCAATGTGAGAATAGAATATATCAAGCAACTCAGAAACTCTGCGAATAGGAGTCTACCACTGAAAGTGTTGTGAACTACGGATCTCGAAACATTATTTCTTAAGATTCTGATCATTAAGATAGCCGCAACTGTAATGGCTATGATAGACCCAAAAAAGCTTATCATACAAACGCACACACCTTAAACTAGGAAATTGACTAAAAAGTCAAATTTAAAAGAGAGAAAAACAAACAAATATCAGGGTCTAGAAAGCGCCAAGAAGCGGAGTTTGGGCCTTAAAACTTAGGAACAACTCCGCTAATCAAACTATAAAAAAGGAAGAGTTTTTATTTCCTTCTGATTATTACCTGATTATTATTTTCATCGATGCATAGCGTTTCGTGCGACATCTTCGCATATATTGAGCCTTTCTTGGAGATTCCTATGATTTTTCCTGTTAGGTGAGCTATATATATGTAGCCATAGGCTTTCATGCAGATCTCTGTGTATGGCGTTAATGAACGATCTTTGAATTCTAGGATTGCGGTTCCGGAGGTTTTGAATATGTAAAACCCCCTACCAGCATATTTGATCGCTACGGTGTCTGGGCCATATATCTGGTCATGTATTATGCTTATCGCATAGGATTTTATGTCCATGGGAATAGCCTTGATGACGATGTCTCCTGTTTTGCCTAAGTAAATATTTATGTATCCACTTTCGTTTACAAAAGCTATGTCATCTATACCATCATTGCCGAAGTCGAAGGCGAAAATATCAAATGTATTCGCATATATGTTGTGTTGATGTTAAGTGTTTTTGACCAAAGAAGAGTACTATCCATCTCATACACATCTATGTGAGATGTAGCTCCCAGGGACTTATATGCCATTCCCATGAGGGAATCTCCGCCGAAGTCTCCAATTATAGGATATTTACATCCCCCAGCACCCATTGCGCTGTGGGACAATTATCTTGCAACGATGTACTCTGAGGAAAGAACTATGATAGGAATATATGACTTAAATTCACCGAGTATTATAGATGATGTATCCATAGATAGGAGATTTATCAGAACAATAAAAAATATACCAACATAAGTTCCTAATCACAGATAGCGGGATCTATACCTTCAGCGTCAAACCTAGTGGGACATCTCCAATTTCTATTGGAACAATAACAACAATTATAGGTGTTTCAGTCCTCATAGTAGTTGTATCTAAGAAGAAACTTCTACCCCCGCAAGGAGAGACTCTATATTTTATGCATGTGTGATTAGGAGAAGCCTAACCTACACGGCCTTTATGTTTCTGTTTTTTGCAGTCTTTCGCCTCAACATATACTCTGCCATCCATTCATCGGCACGTTGTCGTATGTCTTAGCTTCCAAATTGAGCCTACAAAAATAAAAATTGCGATGTTTTCCCCAAATATTATATAAAGACTATAATCTTATTGTTGATTATTGTACTTTAGTATGAGGTGCTGATTTTGATATATTTGTTTCAGGTTTCGGTCAGATATGAGGAATCTGAGGAGCTTGTCCCGGTATATCTTTTCTATAAGCCTCAGGACGCACCCTTAGAGCTCCGTAAGTCTATCGATAGCATTCTTAGGAAGATACGGGAGAAGGGAGAATCTCCCATATATGATAGGATCTACTTGGCGGAGGAGCTAAATAGGTTTTTTGATAAGATCAAGATTTTGATGCTTGGCATACCTTTTGAACCTCAAAAATTAGAGGGAACAGGTATACAGGTCTTAGTATTCAGGATCCCAGAACTCATCCGGGGCGTTATGATACATATTCTCGCAATAGCAGATTCGGAGGATTCTCCCATAGCAGTTAGACGCATAATAAAATATATTCTCAACAAAAATAGACACCTCATAGAGAGGCTGATCAGCTTAGCTAAAGATAAAAGAGCAAAAGAGTTCTTTGATAAAGCATTAGACATATACAACGAATTGGACTTCAAGGTAAGTGAAATGTTCAGAGCGAGGATTCGTAGGCTTCCATGGGCTGAGAGAGCTAGCTTATCCGCAGCCATATTTGGCACCGTTGCAGGATTAGCCTCAATGTTGTTACTTACCGCACTAGTATTGTGGCTAGATTCCATATACGGGTTTCTGCAGGGAAGCAGAGACTTAGTGGTCATGCTTGGAACACTAATAATAATAGCGACTAGCTTCTTCACAGGATTTGTTACGGGTTGGTCTAGGTGGATAAAGCTGAGTGCCCCCATTGTGAGTATAGTAGGAACGATAATATTTATGAACACACTCTTCGCCCAATACTTAGCCCAAGCAATAAGCATTCTAGGCCTAAGCATAGTAACATTTTCGATGCTCATAGTAATGATCTTGGCTGCCACAGCACTAATAGTGTATTTCTTATCGTTTATATTTGGATATTACCTAGTAGAGACACGAGTCCTGACACCACCAAAAATGAGAATTGTTGAGAAACCCGCTATGAGGGGGCTCATGTGGAAGCTAAAAGCATTCATAAGGAGACTCACATAGCTACATTATAGCCTACTATAATCACTACTACTATTAGAAGAATAGTGGGTAGAACCACTAGTATAGCACTATATATCATTCTTATTTTGTTGTTATAGTCCTCGAATTCAGGGAGATTAGGGATACCATCTATAGCTACGAACAGAGAGAGCAGAATAATTATCGCTAATACCATATGCGCTGAGAACATCACCACAAAATCATGTTTCGCCATGAAAATATTTGGTCTCCCGCTAAGGTCGAAGTGGACAGCAATCATATTTGGTAAGTTCTCATAGCTAATTATTAGAATGATTGCAATAATCGCGAATACCACAATGCTTAAGACCAGTAGAACCCTGCTTATTCTTATAACCTTGAGAGTTTGATGAGGTATGTCGGAGCCAGGGATACGTCCAGTCTCTCTTTCCACTATTCTCCTCGCATATATTATTGGTATAGATATATTCATGGCTAATGCTATGAAAGCGAATGCGCACGAAAACACGTTGTCTAGAAAAGAGCAGATAATTGCTACCGGGCCGAGACAAATACCCAAAACCCCAGATAACCTGTTCACTTTAACCCATAGATTTCTAGCTAGGAACGCAACTGGAACCCTGAAACCCAGGTAGGTATTTGGCGACAACTTAGTAGCCTTAGCAAGACTCACTAGCCCAGCAAATATCTCGGCAAGTCCTATAATAATACCTATCACACAGTAGGGACTCCCTAGCATTATACATCACCACCCAAAATATCTCCTAATGCTTTGAAGAGACTCCTAACATAGCCCAGAAGATCTTCCAGAGCTTCCCTCCCTTTCTCCGATAACTCATAATATTTACGGGGTATGCCTTCTCCAGTTAAAGCCCAGAAAGAGCGTACAAGCCCCTCTTTCTCAAGGTGACCCAGCAGTGTGTATATTGTTGATTCGGAGGGATTAAAAAATCCTGATGAATGTTCATTCATAAACTTCATGATTTTGTATCCATATATCGGCCCGAACCTATCTATGAGAGCCAATATTATCACCCCATAGAATCCACTCATCAGAGAGTTCTTTGTCCTTTCAACAAATCTTCTTCTCCGCAAGAAAAACCACCTCCCAAACTATGCGCCCTAAGCATTATTAGTATTCCTAACACTAGTCCTACTAACGATGGTATGATACCCGCAGGGTATCCTATCACCTTATCTGTAAGGACCATATAAGTGCCGTATCCCATATAAGCATTGATGGCACCATGGGCCAATGCTGGATACAGAACATTTTTTGTTCTTATCTTAAGCCAAGACAAGAATATGCCTAGAGAAACAGTAAATATCAGAAAAACCAACGCACCAACAAATCTCGTCTCATAAGTGTAGTTATAGCCAAACAGAAGAATCAGAGGAAAATGCCAAACCCCCCATATGACTCCAGAAACTATTATAGCCTTATAGACACCTATCTCCTCGATGAGTCTATCCAGAAGAAATCCTCTCCAGCCAAGCTCCTCCCCAAACGCAGGTATAGAATTGATAAGCGGTGCCACCAGAAGACCTATGATAAAATAGGCAACAAGTAACTCAAATGGAACACTATACTCATCTGCAATAACTTTTAACCCCTCGAAAACCGACGATAAAGTAAAATCGACTGGTAGGCCTATGACCAAAGCTATAAACCCACCAATTAGCACCAATAACCACGGATAAACATATGCAGATCCAAACGCGAGCATATCAAACCTAGGAAAAAACGCACCATATCTCCTTATACCCCTCCTCGTCAAGAATTTATCGACAACAACTGCTGATATCGAAGGTATAAACATGAAGGCCACCAGAGCGACTAATAACCACAATAAGTCTTCCTGTACTCCCATCAAATACAGCATAAAACTCCCTAAAGCCATAAGTCCAATGCTCAGAACGGAATATACCGCTATATCCTTAAATCTCCCCATACTGAATCACCAATAGAATAGAAATCAATCATCATATTTAAATATATCGAAATTCGAGGTATATCATAATTAGAGGTATCAGCTAGATTCGCAGTAGATAATCAACAAACAACATAAAGAGGGCGCTCAGAGAATGGGTGATATGCTATTTCTAATCATCTGAGAAAAACATAATCTCATCAAAGAGAAAAAATACCTTCAGAAGAAAAACAAAACTCTGATTACAGGTAATAGGTGCAAAAAGAGATCATTCGTCAGTGTTGATTAGAGAAGAGCTTATAAGACAATATCGATATTTTGTCTGTGGAGAATCCAGCCTTATACTACGCTTCTGTGACTCCTTGGCTTAATTTGTTGGCGATCTTTCGATTGTTAAGACTTTAGTATTGACGAAGAGTTTATCGCTTACCATCCTAGGACGTATCTCGCTATGCTATATTTTGTGGTAGGACCTAGAAGGTTTCTCCCATTTGATTGATGCTAGGAATAATGGTACCTCCTTCTCTTTTAGTAGGAATATGTCTTTGAGGTGCCTTGGTTTCCTCCATTTCTTCGGCCCCCATTTGACTTCGAAGCCTATGTATCTGTTCTCAAGAACACCGATTATGTCCACTTCTGTCCTGTTTCTCCAGTAGTAGACATCGCACATTCTCATCACGTGTCCAAGTACCGTTGATTCGACGACCTGCTCCTCATATACCTCTGTTCTTGCATAGTGAGCTAGGACTCTATACATGAAGGGATCTATTATATGTACTTTCTTGTTCTTCCTATAGTAGACTCTTCTACCCACAGGGTCGTATATGTGAAGTACCTTTGCTACAAGCATATCTTCGAGGGTTTCGATATATGATCTAATCGTGTTAGGAGAGTTAACTGAGGTCTCATTGGCTATGTGGAGCCAGCTAATTGGATTCAGTCTTAACTTTATAATAACGCCTATGATCTCCTTCATGTACTTGTCGCTTTTCCCAAGTTTTGCCCAGTCATTTTTCAGCCAGTCTAAGTACACCTTTATAGAGCTTATCGTTACGTTGCCCCTTTCAAAATATTCTCTTATTGGTATTGGAAAGCCCCCCGTTTTGAGGTACACTCTGAAGTATTCTATCAGCTTGTTGCTAAAGATGATATTCGCTTGCATTGCTTTTTTCCATGATTCTATGTTCTCAAACTCGCCCTGCTTTACAGCGATTCCAGTAAGAATCCTTACAAATTCTGAGAAGTCTAGTGGGTACATAACTATGTCTTTACCATTTCCTCTCCTGCCTGGGAATCTTTCCCTCTCCTTCAGAACTTCGATGCTTACTGAGCCTGATATGAGGATAATGTCATTCTTAAAAACATTTCTGTCGATTCTAGATTTTATTGTTCGCCACCACCCCTCAACATATGTTATCTCATCAAGGATTATATAGGAGCTCCTAATCCCCCACTCTCTTCTAGCACTGAGGTAGGTATCTATAATCTCTCCAAGCTCCCTATAGTCACTCACCTCATCACAGGGCAAATAGAATATCGCTTGGGGCTTGAGTTTTCCTATCAGTCTAAGGTGAATGAATAACATTATTGACATAGTTTTTCCAACTTGTCGAGGCCCCACCAGAAAATTCAGTGCAAAGGGCTTGGAATAGAATTTATCAATAATTCTTGGAACCCAACGAATCTGATAAGTTTTCCACTCAACGTACTTAGGATGCTCTTCACCAAACCACCAGGGGTTGTGTTCCTCCATAAAGACGCCTTTTTCAATAATAATGCAAAATAATATTTAAGTAATTTGCAATATAAATGCAAAATAATGAGAATTCAGAACTCATATTGAGAAAAAGAACCCCTTAGCTATCCGCCACATTAGTAGAGTATTCTAAAAGTGGACACTCACTTAAATCTAACTACTTCATAATGGGCAGACTCTACTTCGATATTCTTCCGATAGCATCAATACATATTTACGGGTAATTCATCCTGTGAATGTTACAGGCAGTATCAATATTTCTCTGAAAATAGAATTAACGAACATACCAGCGGTTGTAGTATTTTCTCTACCAAAGTGATTCGTTCATTAGAATCTATATGGATTCTTTTTTATCTTCTTATTTATTAATTGTAGGATTTGAGTTAGATGGTGAACTTACTTGCAGACTGTGGTGAGAGTATCGAGCAAAGGTCAGATAGTTATTCCGAAGAGAATTAGGGAGAAGCTGGGCATACGTCGAAATTCTATTTTGAGGCTTAGAGTTGTCGGAAAAAAGATAATTTTAGAGCCAGCTTCCGAGCCTCCGCCTGATATCTTTGTTGAGGCTGGTGAGAAAATAGTTGATGAGATCCTAGAGGAAGTAAAGAATGATGAAAAAGTGCGTCGCTTACTGAGGGATCTTGGTATTGAAGACTAAAATTGTGATTGATACAAGTGTTGTTATAGAGTATATAGATAGGGCAGGGCCATGGCATAGGCTCGCTAGAGCTATATTTAATAGAATCGTGAGAGGACAAATAATAGCATATATCCCAGCGATAATCCTATCAGAGGTCCTCTATGTTGCGAGAAAAATATATGGGAAAGTAGGGCTTTCAAACCCGAAGGACAAGGCAGTTAGGCTTGTCAGATGGCTATACCAGCATCCGAACATAAGGGTTGTTGGGAGGAATCTAAGATTGATAGTACTGGCTGGATTGATTAAGACAAAGTACCATTTAGCAATGTCAGATTGTTATGTGCTAGCACTAGCAAAGCTTTTAAAGGCAAAACCACTGTTTAGGAAGAAAGAGAAAGAAATGATGAAACATATGAATACATTAAGAAGACTCTACGGAATAGTATTTCTAGAGGATTACTGATCAAGCGATATATTCATGTATCCAATTTTATGGTGCTTCTGAAGCCTACTTTTCCTGGATAGTTCTAATACTTTCTATTAGGTTATCTACAACCTCACTGAATTTTTTGGATATTTCTGTATCCTCCGTGATAAATGGTTTTCCTTCGTCTGTCAACTCAACTATTCTTGGGTCTAGTGGTAATTCTCCTAAAAACCGTATCCCTAATTTCTCTGCTGTGATTCTTCCTCCGCCCCTACCAAATATATATGTTATCCTCCCGCAATGTGGACACCTAAACCCACTCATATTCTCTATTATTCCGAGTACGGGAACACCAACTATCTTCGCCATACCAACAGCCTTCTTAGCGTCATGAAGAGCTATTCTCTGCGGAGTAACAACGATCACCAACCCCGTCAAATCTGGAATATTCTTCATCACCGCTAATACTTCGTCCCCCGTACCTGGCGGAAGATCTATGAGAAGAAAATCAAGTTCCCCCCACCTAACCTGAGCAAGAAACTGCATTATCGCCTTAGCCACAAGAGGACCCATCCAGATAACAGGTGAGTCTTCCTCTGGAAGGAGAAACTGTATGGACATAACAGATATTCCTAATGGCCCCTTAAACGGGATTATCATTTCGTTTTCGACCCTCGGTGTTTTATCCTCTATTCGGAGAGCTATTGGTATATCGGGGCCGTATATGTCTGCGTCAAGGATACCGACCCTATAGTTCCTCATAGCTAAGGCATATGCAAGATTGGCTGTTACTGTTGTCTTACCAACACCTCCTTTCCCAGACATCACAGCGATTTTATATTTTATTTTGCTCAGATTTTCCTTTATCTTCTTGCTTAGATCAAAGCCAGTTGGTGCTGGTTTTTTCTCATTCACCAAGTGAGACACCCAAAAACATTAATCACTTTTCAGCAGTTATCATCTTGAATTATATAGCTTCTCGATATGGTCTGCTATCCTAAATATGCTTAGTGCTACCTTAGATTTTGGTAGCATCCTCACAATTGGTACACTATCTATGTATGTTCTTAGAGCATCATAGCTGTAGTACACATTAAACAATTTAGCAGAGAACTTCTCTGAGATCCTAACTATCTGCTCTCTCCTCCCACCTGGGAGACCACTTTTATTCAGAACTACTACCACATCCTTATTAAGCTTACTGGCCAAATTCAGGAAGATCTCGAGATCCCTAGCACCGAGAGGCGTTGGCTCTGTTACAGCAATAACTAGATTTGCCTCCCGAAGCGTAAGCCATACTCCAGCTCCAGTCCCAGGGGCCGAGTCTATTATGACAAAATCATAGTGCCCAAAAACTTTTGATGCCTCTCTAAGCGTATATAATATAACATATATATGTTGCTTAACCCCTGCGTTTACCTCCCCTTGTATGAGGTCTAGCTCACCGTTAGACCCTCTATATATTGCTCCAAGTCTACGTTTCCCCTCCTCTATGGCCTTGACATCACACACATACATACATATTGCGCATCCCTCACAGAGCTCACTAATAAGCGTTGGAATATCACCCTTTTTGCCTACCAAAGCATGGGCTGGGCACATCTCCACACATTTACCACACCCCGTGCACAGCGTAGGTACTATTACTGGCTCAAAACCAAAAACATCAAGAATTTTCTCTCTCCTGATACTCAATAGCATATGGTCTATGGGAGACTCAACATCAGCATCTACCAACAATACTTTATGTCCCTTCATAGCAAGAGCGGAAGCAATATTTATAGATATAAAAGATTTTCCCGTGCCTCCCTTCCCGCCACCAACAGAAACAATCATCGTCTTCTTAACCATTAAGCATCACCAGCAATCTCTCAGCGGCCCTCCTCATGCTTCTAGCCGCCTGTGAATCTGGAGCAAAATCCATGAGGCTACGCATCTCAGAGTATGCCCGTATAACAGACTCATCAAATGGGATTTCTCCAAGTATTTCTATGCCCAACTTAGATGCCCATTCATAAATATGATTTAGGAAACTTCTGTTCATATCATACTTATTTATGACAACCCCCATCCGCACACCGAATATCTTCCCAATTTCAACAATTTTACTGGCAGTCCTTATCGAGTATTGAGTAGGCTCCACAACAACAACGAGGAAATCCGAACCAGATATCGATGAGATGACTGGGCACCCAGTACCAGCAGCCGCATCGACAACAACATAGCTAGGATCAAACTTTCTAGCTTTATTCTTAATTATCTCTACAAGTCTACCCGAATGTTTCCGGCCAACCTCAAGTTCTCCCGTCACCACATCACAGTATTTTGTCTTCCCAAAAACAATAGAACCCGTTTTTATTGTTTTCACATTAATAGCCCCTACTGGACATAACATACTGCATAACCCGCATCCCTCACACATCTCATTTATCACTATGGGTCCATTCCTCCACTCAATAGCCCCATATCTGCAGGAATCAAAACATATTCCGCAGGAAACACACTTATCATAATCTATCACAGCTACTTGACTATCATAAACATCCTCCCTATATTCCTCCTCGGCACCGCCAAGAGCCAACAATAGATCTGGAGCCTCGACATCAGCATCAACACCAACAACACCAATTCCTCGTTCAGCAAAAAATGAAATCAAAAAAGCAGAGAAGGTTGTTTTCCCAGTACCCCCCTTCCCACTCGCAACAACAATCTCAATAGGTTCCCCCATAATGGTCACATAGAGAAACCAAGAATCCTCATGACCTCCGCAAGACGAGTACCAGAACTAACCTGCCTAAACTCAACTCCTAAATTCCTAAGAGCCATCGCCGCATTGGGACCGATATGAGGGCCAACAACGATCTTCACCCCCATGTTTGCAAGCCAATTAGCTACAGCAGGACCCACTCCTCTAGCACCTCCCCCATAGCTATTAGGGATGATCTCTAATTTTTTGACTTTGCCATTTTCGACCTCAATTATCGCAAAGAAGGGTGCACGGGCGAATCTATACGCAACAATCGAATCTAAGCCATTATTATTTTCTAACGCCACAGCTATCTTCATAGGAGTCACCCATCAAATATGATTATAATATTCCAAATAAAATTGCACTATTATTTAAAATATTAATCAAGCACAAAAAACAGGTCGCAAAATTAGTTTCGTTAACCAATATTGGTGGCTTCTAACACTCGTCGATCAGCACTGGGGAGATTAGATGAGCAGATAATGTCGGGGAGAAGAGAAACAGAGACAAAAACAGCTGGGGGATGAGCCCGTTCTCATTTCAGCCAACAAAACACCAAAAACATGTGCAGTTCCTGTGCAGTTTCTCGCAGGAGACGTTAGATATTTCTTGCCTCGCATTGCGTTTGTGCATCTGAGGTATTCTCTGTTTTTATTTTGGGGCTTAGACTGGCAGCTCTTTCCCTCGGTTTCGCTGTCACACTGTTTCGCCACGGGATTTGAGCATGCTGAGCATGATGTATTGACTTTTTCTTTATTTATCTCTGCCTAGATTTAGAAATGAACAAATGTCCTCAAAGAGCTCTCTAATCTTTTCTTTGTTTAGTGAGTATATCCTATATTTCTTTACTCTTTGTTCGTGTATGATTCCCATTTCCTTAAGAGCTGTCAGGTTGTGTGATATTAGCGTCTGATGCTTTCCTAAGATTACGGCCAATGCGCAGACAGGGAGTGGTGCTTGGGCAAGCAACGATAAAATTGATATTCTGGTAGGATTCGAGAAAATTTTTTTGAGGAGCAAACATTTCTTGATATCCTCTTTTTGGGGCTTTTTGATCAACACATTTTCTAAATACTCCTCTATATCCTCCAGGCATTTGCCCTCGAAGACTCTTCTGATTTCTTCAATAACATTGATTTTCAACATTATCCACCTCTCAACAAAATAATGTAAATGTATCATATTTTTATTTCTTCATATGAATATTTTGTCATATGAAAGGATCTAAATTTGTATTGGGATTAGGGTGGTGCCTAGAGCTTGCTATGGAGGCGGGGGGTATGAGAAGGGTAGAAATGGTTGTGAGAAACCTTTCTAGGTATATGCTTGTTTACACATTAATAGCCATCCTAGCAGGTATTCTTGT
>Ga0190311_1000255_pt1 | contig 18892 bp, 15 predicted proteins | sample 48700789_MG_FD_165037 | JGI IMG/M metagenome (GOLD analysis project Ga0190311, IMG submission 165037) | Hydrothermal vent sediment bacterial communities from Southern Trench, Guaymas Basin, Mexico - 4870-07-8-9_MG | ecosystem: Environmental > Aquatic > Marine > Hydrothermal vents > Sediment ...
ATAGGTTTATTGATGGGGGTATGTACTATATAGTTCTCTATGTTACTGGAGATTATTATGAACCTGGACGTGACTATTTTAATGATATAGTTCTAGACTATGATATAGAGATCATTGGTGAAGGACACTTATATCCTGTAACTGTTAGATACGGGGGACAAGTACTCGAAGATATTGGTATAACTGTAGCTATTCAGATAAACTATGATATAGAATACACTATATCACTACAAGATGTAGGTGCTGATCCAGGCAGTGATCTTGAGGATTTTGTTAGGGCTGTTTCATCCAATGATCCATGTTTACCCGAGGATCTAGATATTATTATCTCAGACTACATAGATTCTATATACTCTACAGTATTTTCTTGGATTGAGAACTACTTTACAGAAATTGGTATTGGAGAGTATAGTGGTGGAGGCGGTGAAGGCTATATTGAGATCGAAGCTGTACATACAATGGGTTCTGGTACTAGATATTCCATCGATATCGAAGTAGGCTATGAATTACCTACAGACTATTATTCAGGGAGAATAGTGTTTTCATTTATGGTTAATGGATACGAGATTAATGATTATCTAGGCTGTAGTGATGGACTATGCTATAGGGATCTTGTTCGTGAGCCCAGTAGTTCTAATGAACTAGGTTTCACAGGTTCATTTACCTATAATATGTTCATTGACTTTAGTGAATTAGGTATAGATACTGGTTCCCAGGCCAATTTAACAGTTATTGTATATCTCTATGGTTATAACGAGCCATGCTATAGTAATTGTTATTCTAGAGATTATCTCCTATCATCCGATATACACTATGTAATATTGAGTCTAGGTAATAGATCGTATATAAATATTGTAGAGACAGACCCACCTACATCGTCTCCCCTGGAAATAGGTGATCAGAGTATAAGGCTTTATCTAGACTTCTATATAGATAGTAGCGATTTACATGGCGATATACCATACCTTGTTGCTGAGGCTAGGACGGACTATGGCGTTATATATAGTTCTGAGCCAGAGCCAGTGGAGCCTGATAGAGCCTATAGCGAATACATGGTTAGAATGAACTTTACCATTACGGAAGCGGATCTTAGGGGTAGTGATAAATTATACATATATATTTATATTGTAGACTCAAGTGGTTCAACTATAGCAGCGGATAATATTGTATATAATATATGTATTTCCAGAACCATAGAGTTCTATATAGACTATGATGTTAATGTGAATACTGGAGAGATCTTTACGGATAAACTTACTGGTTATACGCCTATTGGGTTTAGCTATACCTTGTTAGTAGAACACGTTAGTGGTGGAGGAGTCCTTGACTCATGGAGACTTATTCTTCCACCTAGTAGCTCTATACCTATCAACTATATAACTAATAGCTCTATACCTTATAGTGATGGTGACTACATTCATATAGTGATTGAGGGCATAGTAGATCCTATAAGAATCTATAGGGCTGGATACATTAGGGACTTATTCAGTTATGAAGAGATCTATGGTTCTAACAAGTACTTCCCAACAGCCCATCTATATCTGAGAGTTGTAGGAGACGGCTATGGTGGTATTAGTGATCTTGTGCTGGGTAATGGAGTTTGGGATCCTTGTTCTAAGAATGTATGGGTTAGGGTATCTAGTAGTGAATGGATTTACGTGAGCCCATATAGTGATCGTATGGAATTAAGTGTATATGGAGGATTTGATGTTAAAGTTAGAACTGTTATTGCATGGGAACATATGCTAAAGCATGTAATGGCCTCATTCCTTGGAGAAGTTGATACAGTATCTCCAACGGTGATAGATCGTGTAAAGAATATTGATATATGGTATGGTCAGAGCGGAACTGCATATAGTCCCGAGGGCTATATCTATAGGGAATACATATCCTTTGAGGTACCAGCTGATAAGCTATACGATCCACTGATTTATAGGGATACTAGCGGAGAGATCATGCCCGCGGTAACGTTTTTCCATGAGCTAGGGCACATGGTCAAAGAGCACATGTTCCCAGATAATATAAGGCTTGGAGGAACCCATGGTATAGCTGATGAGTCTAATGAGTATGTAGCTTATGATGAAGCACACAGCCATTTCATATCATTACTTGCCCGAGACTATGGCTATGGTAGAGGATTTATTGAGAAAGGCTTCATGCCATCTCTTGGAGATACATATTTTGGAGAACCATATCTCCAGGAGGCATTATTCAGTCACGTAGTCTCAGGCGAGAAAGTCGAAGGATGTATTGCAGCAGCACTCCTACGCCTACTTTATAGCGACCACTATATATCTCCCATGGAAGCTGTCAAAGCTTATAGCATATTTATCAAAGTATCTACACTCTATAAATATTATAATGGACATCCCCCAAGGACTATAATGGATTTCCTAACAACACTACTTGCAATAATGCCCCTCCATAGCTCTGAGGCAGGCCAATATCCCTATATATACTATGATAGTCTAATAGATCTTTCTATAAGATATCGTTTACCGATTAGGATATATCCCATTGATAACCTTAAGAAAATGAATAGTTTCTTAGTAATAGTTTATCCAATGGATCAGGTCTCAGTATCCTATAATGGATCTGTTTATAGCTATCTTGATGAACCATTCATAGTATTTACATACGATAACTTATCACTGAGCTATGAGGGCAGAGCTATAACACTCTTAGTAGAGGGAACCGGGCTTATAGACCAAAGTGTGTCATCGATCATTGGTGGCAGACTCTATAGCAATATACATTCAGAGATCATTACATATGGAAAGACTGATATAATGTTTAAGGGAGACCATATAAATGTTTATGGATACACAGGGTATACTAAAGCATATATTAAGACTAGTAAGACTAGTAGATGGTTTAGTTTAACCGGATCTTCACTACTACTTAGACTATTCAATAGATATAGTAGGAGCTATCTTGGATTAATTAGTATAGGCTGTGACATTGTAATAGAGTTTAATGAGGATCTTGAAGTATATGTGCTTGAGGGAGAAATCACCCTCCATACCCAGGATTATAATGGTAGTATTGGAGAAGGATATATGTTTAAGATAGGTACATCTGGAGTAGACATCACTCCTAGAGAATATGATGGAGCTCCATGGGATTTCATATCGCCGTCTCTTTATAGCTGGAATATAGATAAACTATATGCTACGTCAAACGATCAGATTAAGGTATCTATAGAAGCTATTGATAGATCTGGTCTTGATAGTATTGAACTTATAGTAGAGGGGAATGGAGTCAATAAGACATACTATCCCAGTGTTCTCAGTGATGGAAAAGCCGTATTTAATATGCAGTTAATGGACACGGGATCATACATGGTTTATGTTAGACTAGTTGATGATGCCGGTAATAGTGTTATCTATAAACTTACTACGCTAGTTATTTCATCTACCGAGAATAATGCCGTAATATATAGTGAAGAGAACGGCGGTAGGGAGAATATAGAGAATATAAGTAGTAGGAACATATTTGGAAACGTTGAAGAAGTCTTTATCTACTTTATAGCTATTATATCAGTCTTGTCAGTAGTGGCTGCGGTAATAGCTATAGTTGCTAAGACTAGGAAGAAGTAGATCTAATGATCAAATGAATAGATCTTTTTTAACGGACGGAGCAAATTGAATATTTTTTAATAATTAAATATCTCCCTTTAATTCTAGTAACTAATATCCTATCTAATACATGCATAAGTATTGTAGTTAATGGAGTACATTATATAGAAAAGATATGTATATTAAGAGTGGGGTAATTGATAATCTTTATGGATTATCTGTATCATTTTTACATATTATCATATGATTGTACAATATCTTAAGTAGAGAATTAGATAGGGAATTTAATAGAGAAAGTGAATAATTTACCCCACTCTAGATCAGTCTCATAGTAAATTTCATGGCCAAAATCAAAGAATTTTAGAAAAGGAAAGGAAGATAAAAAAGGTATTACCTTATAAATCTAGCCATAGTCATGGCCATAACTGCTTTCTGTACATGTAGACGGTTCTCAGCCTCCTCGAAATAGAGACTCTTCTCATAACTATCTAGTACTTCATCAGTAACCTCTTGTCCACGATCGGCTGGTCCACAGTGCATGTAGAATGGCTTACCAGCCTTCTCGAGACGCTCCATAGTGACTATCCAGTCCTTGAACTTAGCCTGGTACTCCTTAGCCTCAGCCTCATGGACCTTGCCATCACTACTGAATGGTGGGAAGAATGCCTTTGGACTCCATGCCTTTGGATAGACGAATGTTGCTCCCTCAAATGCCTCGTCCATGTCATGGGTTATCTTAAACTCTGCACCCCAATGCTCAGTGTATTGTTTAACTTGGTTGATAATAGGATCGAGTAGTTCAAAGCCTGGTGGATGAGCTATATAGACATCTGCACCAAGCATTGCAGCCATTAATGCTACACTCTGTGGTACAGCTAATGGCTTTAATCCACCACTATATGCATAGCTTACGACAAACTTCTTACCACGTAAGTCCCTTGGCCATCCAAGAGCTTCTAATGCTGCCTGAGCATCAGCTAGTGCCTGGAATGGATGGTATAGGTCATCCTCCATATTAAGTACTGGTACACTACTCCACTTTGCAAACTCTTCTATAATACGGTGTCCACGGCCAATAATCCACTTAGCCGGCTTACCATAGATACGTATAGCTATACCATCGCCATAACGGCTTAATACACGTGCTACATCACGTATAGCCTCAGTCTGATAAGGAACCATATCCTCCGGCAGTGTCGGCGCATATACTTGGTCAGGGCTTATGAATATTCCCTGGCCTCCAAGCTGATAAATTCCTGTCTGGAAACTGTTCCTTGTACGTAGACTCTTGTTATAGAAGATAAGGTATAGTGTCTTACCCTTTAGATACGGTGTCTCTGCTCCCATGTGGAACTTCTGCTTCAGATCCCTAGCAGCTTCTAGTACCTTGAATATATCATCAATACTATAATCGATATTGCGTAGCCAGTGCTTACCCGAGAAATAGCCTACATACCATGGCAGGTCTGCCATATCCTATTCACCCAGATACTATACAATTACTAGGGAATCTATACGACAAGATCTAGATTATAAACTATACCATGAAAGATCTTGTACAAGATCAAGATAGCATAGCTTGAAATAAATTTATTAGACCCTTGTAACTTCGACCACAATCGAATCATACTAGTATTCAACTCAAGAAAGACACTGTCCATGAGAAATCTTTATTTTAGCCATAGTATAGAGCAATTAATTGATGATGAGATATCTCCTCTCTCAGACCTATGGTGAAGAATGTCGCCCTCACTGATCACAATAATTCTCCTTGTTTCATAGGTAATTCTATATTAGATTAGAACCCTATATTTTATTATAGGTAGGAATTATCTATAAGAGGTATAATCTTCAAAATTGATAAGTATCGAATACTCTTGAAAAGAGCTGAGGGATTCTATAAGACTGCTTTGTTTCAGCTAGACAATGGCTTATTTGATCTTGCAGCTTTTAGTCTTGAGCAATATCTATTATTGTTTCTTAAAGCAGTGCTCTTAAAAAATGGCGTTGATTTCCAGGAATCCATGGTGTTAGAGCCTTAATTAGGCTTCTTATGGATTTGAAAAAGAATCAATCTTATAAATTGAGTTCAATACTAGATAAATATGAGCTTGAATTATCATTGTTAGAGGATGCCTATATCACGTCTAGATATATTCCTAAGGAGTTTACGGAAAGTGAATTAAGAAAAATAATGAAAGCTCTAGAGGAGATTGTAGATGAAATCAAGAGAATTGATCCTTAAATATGCTATTAAGAGAAGGGAAGTCTTCAAGAATTTAAATGGATATTTAGCTAGGATTAAAAAGGTTGTTAAGAATATTGATCCCCAGGCAGAAATATACCTATTCGGATCTGTTGCTGAAGGAAATTATATTTTGTCAAGTGATATTGATATATTAATTATCACTGACAAGCCTAGGGAAAAGATCGTGACTGAATTATGGAAAAATGGTATAAGTGATCCATTCGAGATCCATATATACACTGTAGAATATTTAGACTTATTTAAAAAGAGGGCTAAGTTAGTAAAAATATAGTCTGAGATAAATAGTCTTATTCTAGTCCCTAGATGTCTCTTTATGGAATTCCAATTAAGATACACATGTATTATAACTGTACAGATCATTATAGATGATAAGTATGTATGTGGTAGTCTGGTGATGGCAGTATTTCCAAGCCTTTATATATGATCTTTATAGTCTTTAGATATAGCATGACCCTTGTAATAAACAATATAATCCATGAGACAAACAATATTATTGAAGTAATACTAGAACGTTCTATTTTTATCAATGATTATGGATAACTGACATTATTGTTTTAAGGATATAAAAGAAGAAAAAGAAATGTATTTAATAAAATTACTTGACTCCATAAAGTGTTAAAGCTAGTACTGCGGCTTTAGTCCATAGACCGTTCTCTGCTTGTTCATATATTATTGATCTCTTTGGATCGTCTATGATGTCATCATCTGCTTCATATCCACGGAAGATCGGTAGTACATGCATGAGTACTCCATGCTTATCCATTATATCAAATAATTCACGAGTAACCTTCCAATTACGGTACTTTTCATACATCTTGAGTTCTTCTTCAGCAAACTTACTATAGCCTAGTTCAACGAGTCTTGGAGATGCCCAGTTTCTCGGAAATACTGCATGAGCTCCTTCAAGAGCTTCTTCAAAGTTATCGGTAAATTCTAGACTGCCTCCACTTTCCTCAGCATTCTTCTTAGCAATCTCCATAAGCTTTGGATCGAGGTCAAAGCCTGGTGGATGGGCTACGACAACGTCTACGCCGAAGCGTGTAAATAGTATGATGTCTTCCTGAACACTACACCGACCACGTATCTCTGGACTATAGGCCCACATTACAACGTATTTCTTACCCTGTATCTTGCCGAATCTCTCCCTAAAAGTATATAGATCAGCAAGTCCCTGTGTTGGATGGAATTTATCGTCGGCCATGTTAATAACTGGTACTCGTGCATGCTTAGCATAGATCTGTAATACCTCGTTGCCGCGGCCATAGACATAGTCTATGGCTTTATCAAGTATACGTATACCAATACCATGTCCATATCGTTCATACATGACAGCTACGTCTTTAGCTGCTTCACCAACTTTCTTAGTTCCAACGCCAAGCCTTGTAGTCTTAGCCTCAATATATGCTGCATGACCGCCAAGCATTGTCATAGCAGCTTCAAACGCAGCTCTAGTCCTTGTTGATGGTGCATAGAACAGCATGAAGAATACCTTACGATCAAGTATTCTCGGTATCTCGGCAAGGCCGAAGGAATGATATCTCCATTTAAGTTCTTCAGCTAGTCTAAGGGCGATCTCTAGCTCTTCAACACTCCAGTCTAGCGTAGATATAAGGTCTCTACCACTAAGATCCATAACAAGGTTCCTCATAGCGTATACCCCCATATACAATCCTATGTCATATAGATATTGTAGAGAGCATCCGGAATAAAAAATCATCTAAAAAATGAATAAATTAATAATTAAACTAGAATAATGAATTTTATAGGGTTGGTAAGTTGAGAGATGAGGCAAAGAGATGGTTTAATGAGGCATTATGGGATCTTGATACAGCTAAAATTCTTTATGAGAAGAAACGCTACAATGCAGCAGTATTCTATGCCCATCAAGCCGCAGAAAAAGCTGTAAAAGCCTTACTATACAGTATTAATGAGGCGCCTTGGGGCCATAGTATAAGGAGCCTTCTTCACAGATTCTTTAAAAGTCAGAGTATAGATATTGATGAGAATATTATGTCTCTTGCACGTGAACTAGATCTTCACTATATACCTTCAAGATACCCTAATGCTCATCCATCTGGAACTCCTCATGAAGCCTATGATGAAAGAGTCTCTTATAATGCATTAAGAGCTGCTGAAAAGATCATAGAATTTGTAAGAAGGTTACTAACATGAGTAAGGATAATGAACATTTATTGAATGAAGTTATTAGAAGAATTATATCTAAATACGATATCATAGCAGTTATACTATTTGGCTCTAGAGCTAGAGGAGACTGGGGTCCATGGAGCGACTATGATCTACTTATTATTGGGAATTTCAGGGTAAAATATATTGATAGAATTAGAGAGATACTAGAGTTAATAGACGATATCCCATTACCCGTTGAACCGCATCCCTATACAATTGAGGAGGCAATAAACCTCTTAAAGAAAGGAAATCCTACCATAGTTGATGCATTAGAAGAAGGCAAAATACTGTATTCCAATGATAGCTTTAATATTATAATGGATTTATATAATAAATTGAAGAAGAAGGGTTTAAAGAGAACATCTACATCAATTATTGTTCCTAGAAATTCTTAGCTTTAGTTTTAACAATTATTTAGCCCATATAATTCTATAGAAAAGATATTTTACCACTAACGTACCTTGTTATATAATACATGAACTAATGTGAGGTTATTGGAATATGTCTAGAGACGATAAGTTCTTAGTAGTAGCTTTTGGAGGAAATGCTTTTCAGACTAAGGGTGAAAAAGGGACTCCAGAAGACTATTGGAGGAATGCCTATCGATCTGCAGAGTTCTTGATAAAGATCATTGAAGAAGGTTATAAGATAGCAATAACACATGGTAATGGGCCTCAGGTTGGTATTATTGCTGAGTGGATGATGGCTGGTCTTAAGTTGAAGGATTTACCTCCAATGACACTCGATATTGCCGGATCTATGACACAGGGATGGCTAGGGTATCTAATACAGCAGAGTCTTTACAATAAATTGCTTGAGAAAGGATTACTTGGTAAGAAAGTTAAGGGCGTTGTTACTGTCGTTACACAAGTTCTTGTTGATAAGGGTGATCCTGCTTTTCAGAATCCTACGAAGTATATTGGTCCTTGGTATGAGGAGGCTGAGGCTAAAAAGATATCTAAGGAACTTGGATGGGTTATGAAACCTGATCCTCGTGGTGGCTGGAGACGTGTTGTTCCTTCACCTGATCCTATTGGGCCGATCGAGATTGAGGCTATTAAGAGGCTTGTTAGGGAGGGCTTCATTGTTATTGCTAGTGGTGGTGGAGGAATACCTGTTGTTAAAGAAGATGGTGTTTTAAAGGGTGTTGAAGCAGTTATTGATAAGGATCTTGCTGGTGAGCGTCTTGCTACCGCATTAGGTGCTTCGACGTTTCTTATATTAACTGATGTTGAGAAGGTCTATCTAAACTATGGCATGCCTGATCAGAAGCCTATTGATACTATGACTGTTAGTGAGGCGAAGAAGTATCTTGAAGAAGGACACTTTAAACCAGGTAGTATGGGACCAAAAATACTAGCATCAATAAGATTCATAGAAAACGGTGGAAAAGTAGCAATTATAGGGCATTTAAAGAAGGCATATGAAGCATTAAAAGGAGTCTCAGGTACAAGAATAGTACCTGGTTAATAGGATAAGATTTTTCTTTTCTTTCTCTTTTCTTCTTTATTTTCATCTTGAGGAATCCTATTTACAAGTGTTTTGAGAAGATATTAGAGGCTATATTAACTATATAATGTATAATGATGTTATAGATAGATCATATAGGTAATTGGATAGTCATGGTTAGATAAGGCGAAATAGCTGTTAAAGATAGAAGAATGAGGAGTAGAATGGAGAATTAAATAGTATTTCACTAATACATTCCTACAGTCTTCGGACCTTCTTTTAGTAATTTCTTAAGCTGTATCTTGAAGTATATTATAGCTGCTACAAAATAGGCTATAGCGAATATTGTTCCATATAATACTGTTTCTTGTAGTGGTAGAATAGGCTCTACTCCTAGTATTGAGTATCTTATGAGTTCTGCTGGATAACTATACGGTGTATAAATAGCTATTCTCTGTATGATTACCGGCATATTTCTTAGTGGTACTAATCCGCCAGTAGCTATAGGCAGGATCCAGCTTATGAACTCCATGACGGGGCCGCTTGTACCTACTGATATCGTTGTACCTCCAAGTATTAGTGCATGGGCAAATAGTACCATTATGAAGAGCGCGAATCCTATTATCATTATATATGGATTATATATTGCTATAGCTGGCGGTGCTGCAAGTAGTGATAATAATCCATATACTAGTGTTAATGCGAGAACCATCCACATAAATGATACTGGTAATACACCTACATAGAGTATGAATATACTTCTACCACTAGCAATAATGTACTCCAATAATCCTCTTGTCATAAGCCATCTAAGCTCCCATGCCCAATCCCATGTAGCCATAGAATATGACATAAATACTAGTACTGCTGCAAATGCATATGCAGACATTATAGATGGATCTATGTTAGGCGGCCTAAACAGTATTATTGGAGCCATGAATAATAGGATCCATAGTATCATATTCATTAAGCCAAATACTAATCCCCTACTCCTAATAAGCTCTGTAGTAAAGTATGCCTTGAACACGGCCTTTACAGCTTCCATCATACATTAACACCCTCCCTCATCTTTGACTTCTCCCAATAAATTATACTCTTAACACCAGGTGGTGCATAGAGAATGAATAAGGCAGTTGCTATGCCTAAGAGCATGAGAATATCTATTGGCCCACCTAATCCAGCGATCATCCTATGTATGGCTTCTATAACATGGCTTGAAGGTATAAACCAGCTAGCTATACGTCCGGCCAATGGCATGAGATATCTTGGATAATATGCTCCAACGAGTATTAGGAATAATGGCCTCAGTACATTTATTATCCTCCAATTCTCGCCACCCATTCCATAAACGATGCCCATAATAGCCATTACAAGAGTTACAAACATCAATGAGGCTATTCCAGCCATAATAATGACAGCTAGTCCTTCAAAGAGGCCTTGTAAACCATAATAATATACTAGTACTGGTACAACACTTGTAGAACCACTAATAAGAACGAGTATTAGCCTAGGTATGGGTATTGCTAGATAATGCTGAATCCTAGATACTGGACTGGCCATGACATAAGGTAATGTACCCATCCATTCATCAAATAATGGCCTCCACAATAGATCGTCTCCTACTCCAAGTATAGCCATAAGTGTAAAACCAGCTACAATAAAGAAAATAGCTGGATCAATGCCTACACGCTCCATAAATACTGATGCAGAACCCATTGAATAACCTATTAATAATACAAATGCTGTAAGCATATATGGATACGTTATAAACATGAATAGTATAGCCTTTCTCCTAAATACATCAGCATATACAAATCTAAATTCTGCAACAATAATATCCTTAAAAGACATTTGTTAACCACCGGTCTGAGAGAAGTATATAAATACGTCTTCAAGTGTAGGCTCACTAATTCTCAATGTAACAATATCATATCCCTTACCAACAATAGCCTTAACAAGATCGCCTAGAACATCCTCAGGATTCTGGACACTAACTTTAACCTGTAACAAGCCTTCAGATGTAGTTTCTACATCTGGTTTAAAGCCGGCTTCTAAGACTATTTTCCTTAAAGATTCTGGACTACCGTTTCTCAATAATATATTAATGGTACGTAGTTTCGGCAGCTTAGCTTTAAGTTCTTGAGGAGTTCCTTCAACAACTATGACTCCTTTATTAATCAGTAATATTCGATCACATACTATCTCTGCCTCAAACATGTTATGAGTAGTATACAGTATTGCCTTACCCTGCTTAGCTAATTCTCTTACAAGACCCCGAATCTTACGTGCACTCGGTGGATCGAGTCCTAATGTAGGCTCATCTAATAATAGGACGGGCGGATCCTTTAGTAATGCCCGTGCGAGACCTAGTCTAGCTTTCATACCAAGGCTATATTCTTCATAAAGCTTATCAACAGCTCCAAGCTTATCTAGTTCTAAAAGCTTCATAAGGTAAACAATTCTTTCTCTAAGCTCTCCACTACTAAGTCCATATAATGCACCAAAATATTCGAGGTTTTCACGTCCAGTAAGTTTACCATAGAATCCCTTCTCAACTGTAAGCAGTAATCCAATACGCTTTCTAACTTCTACGGCTTCACGAGTAACACTGTATCCTTCAACATATGCTTCTCCATCATTAGGAATTAATAGAGTAGCCAAGATCTTTACAGTAGTTGTTTTACCAGCTCCATTTGGACCAAGTAATCCAACAACTTCTCCATGCCTAACCTTAAATGATACTCCACGTAGTGCCTCAACTACGTCTGTCTCTGACCGAAATAATCCCTTGCGTTTCTTCGTATGATAGGTCTTCTTTAGATTTCTGGCTTCAATAGCTACTCCCAAGTCTACGACACCTGTTATTTTCACTAATCATGTTTAGACTCTATAATATTTTCCTTGAGAAGAATACACATCTATATGTAGAGTTTTCTCTACAAAATAGATGCTAAAGATCCTTTTACCCCTTAATGACTCCTCCGACTAATCCACGAACATAGTATTTCTGTAGTAGAGCATAGATGGCTAATGGAACACTTATAGATAGCATAGCTGCTGCACTTAGTAGGCTCCAATCGGGCTGATATCTAGACCTCATAGTCGCTATAACAACTGTTGGAGGCAATAGATCAGGGTTTTTAATGAATGTTAGAGCGAATAATAGATCGTTCCATGTCCATAGGAATTGTAATGCTATTACACTGCCTATTGCCGGTGCTGATATGGGTAGTATTATCTTAAAGAAAATCTGTGTATCAGTGAGTCCATCAATACGGGCAGCTTCTTCAAATTCCTTTGGCAATGTAATGAAGAAGTTTCTAAAGAATAGTATTATCCATGGCAATGCAAATGCTGAGTGTACAAGCCATACACCATAATAGGTACTTAACAATCCAGTTCTACTATATAATATGAATAATGGGATAAGTACTAGCTGGTGTGGAACTGATTGTAGGAAGACTATTGTTAAGAATAGCATGTTCTTAATTTTTGTAGAGAATCTTGAGAATACATATGCAGCCATAGCACCAGATATTAATGGAATTGCTGTAGATGGTATTGCTATCATAAAACCATTGATTAGTGCCTGGTATAATGGGATTTGGGCCTGGACACCGTTCCATGCCTTTATGAAGTTCTCGAGAGTAATAGTTAATGGCTCTAGATTCCACCATCCACCAACGATCTCTCTATAGGGCCTTATAGCAGCCATTAATAATCCGATGAAAGGCACTATCCATAGTAATGCTATTATCCATCCAAGGGAAGTCTTTATAATGATCTTTTTAAGGAAGTACCTTATTGTCATGCATGCTCAGCCCCGGAACCTCTTATGACCTTTCTTAACAGGATAAACGATGCTGTAAAGATCATTATTGCAAGTATAACAGCTATAGCTGATGCAATACCGTATTTACCATATATAAAATCTATATACATTCTATATGCTAGTACATCTGTTCCCGGCGGAGGACCTGCTTCACCACCCATTGCATATAGTATATCGAATACCTTTAATGCCCATACTATGCTCATTAGGATAGCTACTGTCGTCGCTGGCTTAACCATGGGCCATATAACCCATCTTACTTTCTGGAAAAAGCTTAGTCCATCTATTTCAGCAGCTTCTAAGAGTTCATGGGGTATGCTCTCAATAGCGGCTATGTATATGGTCATAGTGAATCCTATCCATACCCATATACTGCTAATAATTATTACGAATATAGACATGCTAATTGGTACTCCAAATATATGAATTGTTTTAAGAGAAAGCCATGGAATAGGCTCCTTTATAATCCCTATAGCCTGTAATAAAGCATTTACTATGCCTGCATGTGGATCGTATATGAATAAGAATACAATACCTGCTACAACTTGAGGAATGACCATGCCGAGGAATATAGCTGATTTAATAGCTGTTGCTCCCAGAACATGCTCCCTAAGAAATAATGCAAGGAAGAAGCCAAATATGATCACTAGTGGAACCATTAATGCAACCCATAGCAGATTATTGATAAATGCTACTTTGTAAACAGTCTTCTGGGTAAGCGTAATATAGTTCTTAAGACCTACAAAGACAGGTGCACCAGCACCTTTCCATTCATGAAAACTTAGATAAAAAGTAAATACCATAGGATATAGGAGGAATATAGAGATTATAACGAGTGTGGGAAGTAGGAAAAATATTGTGAATTTACGTGTAAACCCATACTTCAAGGGCCATCCAACCCTATATCACTATATCTTCTAGCTACCCCATAAACTCTGTGCTTCAGACTCTAAGTTCTCTAGAATCTGTTCATAGTTATCTGGATTAGACCATAGCTCAAATAATGCATTCCAGAATGTTAGCTGGAACTCACTATAATCAAAGTTATCATCTAGATCTGGTACAACCGTATACTTGTTTAGCCAATCAACGATCTTGGCATCAACAGGGTCATACGCGCTCTTAGGCACATCTTTATGAACAGCTAGATAACCCTTCCTCTTAACCATTTCCTCCTGGTACTCTGGGCCAGCAAGCCATTTGAGAAGCTCCTTAGCAGCATCTGGATGAGGAGCATTAGCCGGTGCAATAGCCCAGTCACCACCAGCAACAATAGCTATTGGAACTCCATCCTTGATCTTGGGGAATAACATTAGGTCATAATCTGTTCCTGGCTGCTTATTATACTGATCCTGCATCATAAGGTTAAGCCAGTTACCCATGAAATACATAGCTACTTCTCCATTAGCAAGTCTACCGATCTGCTCAGCCCAAGGCTCAGCAGTCGGTGTTGAACCGAAATAGCCTTTCTTAATAAGATCAGCTATTGTAGCAAATACCTCCTTTACCTGAGGATCAGTCCATGAGATCTGGTGATGCATTAACTTGTACTGTAGGTCAGGGCCTCCTATACGGAGAATAACTGCTTCAGTAAAGTCTGTTAATGGCCATTTATCCTGTCCACCAGCTGCCAATGGCTGTATTCCAGCATTCTTTATCTGTTCACATACTTGTAGGAATTCATCAAAGGTCATAATGCCTGATGAAGGAACTGAAATGCCTAGGTCTTGGAATACATGTACATTATACCATATACCGGGCTTAGCCCATGCCTTAATAGGTACAGCATAGTATTTACCATCAGCCTTAACAACTTCTGTATAAGAATCTGGATTAATGACTTTATTCTTGAGATCTAGTTCATCATATATAGGCGTTAAGTCCATGAGCTTACCGTCTCTACCAAGTTCTCTCACGAAGGCCGGCCATGGAACAATAGCGACATCAAACTGTGGCGCGCCAGCAGCTAATTCTGTTTGAATAGCTGTTCTAATATCTGATTGCTGTACTATTCTAACCTTAATACCCGTTTTTTCTTCAAATACTTTGAGTGCAGCCGCAAAATTCTCTCCTTCAACACCGCCCCATTGACTATAAACGACAACTTCCTTCGGCTTTGCTGGTTGTTGCGATAGATACCACCATACTCCTATACCAGCAATTATTAGAATTACGACTATTACGGAGACAATTTTTAGAGATAAACCTTTTAGATACATGGTTTCCAGCCGGATAAACTATTACTCTTAAGTGAAAAATGTAAGGCTTACTTAATAAGTCTAACTATCCTATTTATTGTATAATCGAAAAGTAGATATATTGTGATCTGGGTAGATAGTGTTTAGAGACTATATGGGAGGAAGGATTCTATTTGGCTAAGGTTATTGTAAAAAATCTCCTCAAAATATTCGGAGGTAAAGTAAGAGCCGTAGATAATATTAGTTTAGAAATAAAGGATGGAGAATTCATGATCCTATTAGGGCCGAGTGGTAGTGGTAAAACAACGTTATTAAGGCTTATAGCCGGTCTAGAAGTACCTACTAGTGGAAAGATCTATATTGGAGATAAGCTAGTTGCTTGTCCAGAGGAAAACGTGTTTATTCCCCCGAAAGATCGAGATATTGCCATGGTTTTCCAAAACTATGCACTATACCCACATATGAAGGTATATGACAACATAGCATTACCTCTCAGAGTTAGAAAATTGTCTAAAGAAGAAATAGATAATAGAGTTCGCGAAGTAGCACGTAGACTCCAGATAGAAAACCTACTTGATCGCTATCCTAGGCAGTTAAGTGGTGGCCAGCAACAACGCGTTGCACTAGCAAGAGCACTTGTACGTAATCCAAAGGCATTCCTATTTGATGAGCCATTAAGTAATCTAGATGCAAAACTACGTATTATGGCCCGAGCATTTCTTAAAAAGCTTCAGAAGGAACTCGGGGTTACAGCGATATATGTAACTCACGACCAGGCTGAGGCTATGGCTATGGCTGACCGTATAGCTATAATAAATTATGGTAAGCTACAGCAGGTAGGCAATCCATGGGAAGTATATTCAAGGCCTAGAAACAAGTTTGTAGCAGGTTTCATTGGTGAACCTCCAATGAACTTATTCGATGCAAGTCTAGAGGCAAGAGGGGAACAAATAGCTATTGTAACATCAGGTTTTGAAATATTATTGCCAAAAGACTTATCCCAGATCCTTCAATCACATGCAGGAAAAGAAGTATATGCAGGAATAAGGCCTGGCGAACTTAGAGTATCTAAAAAGAAGGATCGGTTTGCTAGGAGAGACATTATTATCGAAGGTAATGTAGTAGTAAGTGAGCCTATGGGTGATAGACAGTATGTACTATTAGATGTGAATGGTGTTAATCTAAAGGGTATTGCTGATATAAGGGAGTATCTTGGAATAGGTGATCAAGTATTCATAGGTGTTGATCCTTATTCAATATACTTATTTGATAAAAGAACAGAGATCTCAATCATAGACTATGAAGCACTTGAAAAGATAAAGCAAAAAGAAGAGACTTAGACAACCTCTATTTCAAGATAACGTGCTTCAATATCTTCAACGGAAGAACCTAGTCCACCAACACTCATTATTTTACCATCAACATCGATGAATAAAGTTCTAATACTATCATCACTTGTTCTCCTAACTCCAGTTATAAATCCATTGAGTTCAATAGGCTTAAGTTCACCAACAGTATATCCAACTATTTTCGCCTTTACTTTGAGATTTGACTTAAGAGCTTCTTCAACAAGATCTAGTACTAGCCAGTGATGACTAGACTTGATCTTTAATCCAGGCTTTACACCAAATTCCTTGATCTTCTTACCTTTTCTCCAATATCCAAAATAGTATGCTTCATTAACTATACGTACAAGCTCCATTTCATTAGAATAGATAGAATATCCCTCACCTAGTATAACTATATTTGATAGATCGGTCTCAAATAGATTCAATATACCTGTTGGGAGAACTCTGATCTCAATATTATCTAATTCAAGAAACTTATCATAATTCCTCATCTCATCGGGTTTTGCAAGAACAGTTACACCGAAGAGAACATCCTTTTTCCTCTTAAACGTTTTTATGAAAGTATTAGCGAGTCTATCAAATATCTCTTTATTACATGAGACAAAACCACTTGTTTTCATATTCTTTATAAGTGATCTCATTCTCTCAATACTAATCTCTAGACTATGTGTAATCCATATCATAGGTCCTGTCTTAACTTGCTTAGACTTATATAGTGAGGATAGAATACTTATGACCTTCATATTAATATTATTAATCTCCTCTATATACCTACCAACATACCTATTCAACGCAATATCTGGTGGTAATGCACGGTACTTCCTAGGCCTACCAGCCTTAACCTCAATAAGACCTTTTAAAATAAGCGATTCAAGGACATCATATATCCTCGGTAATGGAATGCCTGCTTTAGAAGCTATACGTGGAGCATCACTTTCCCCGATCTCAATAAGCGTGATATACGCTTTTGCCTCATAACCTTTTATACCAATGAACTCAAGAAATCTCAATATAGTATTTATATTCTCCATAAGCAGCACCACTATAAATTGCACATACACAAACAAGTAATAAATTAATCGAAACACTGATATATTTGTATCTAGTGATATTAGTTTAAAGAATATATGAAAAATAATACTTCTATCTGGTAGATAGTAGATGATCATAAACAATTTACCAAATAGAAAAATAGATCAGTATAGAGCTATTGTAGGTAATGAGGAGATCGAGAAGATAATGATAATCTCTGAGGAATTAAAGAACATAAGTATAACTCACGTTAACTCAACAGCATTCGGAGGAGGAGTAGCAGAGATCTTATATAGTTTAGTCCCATTAATGAATAGTATTGGTATAAAGACTATCTGGGAGGTAATTGAGGCCCCTCTTGAATTCTTTAATGTTACTAAAAAGATCCATAACTCTCTTCAAGGAGCAAGTATTGATTTATCCAAAGATGAAATAGAACTCTATCTTAAAGTTAATGAAGATAATGCATTAAATAAGTTAAAGTTAGAGACAACACACGTCATAGTTCACGACCCACAGCCTCTTGGAATCAGGAAGTTTCTTGGTAATGATAGGAAATGGATCTGGAGATGCCATATTGATCTAAGTAAGCCTCATCGGTCTACATGGAATTTTATTTCTAGACTATTAAGAGGATATCATGCTTCAATATATCATTTAAAGGAGTATGTTCATCCGGAGGCTCCAACAAAGATCAAGTATATTATGCCTCCTTCAATAGATCCTCTAAGTGATAAGAATAGAGAATTATCATGGAGTGAGGTAGAGAGAATTTTAAATAAGTTCGGAGTTGATCCTGAGAAGCCCATTATTATACAAGTAGCTAGATTTGATCCATGGAAGGATCCCATTGGAGCTATTGATACATATAGAATTGTTAAAAGAAAGATCCCCAATGTACAATTATTACTAATAGCGAGTATGGCCCATGATGATCCTGAGGGATGGATTTATTTTGAGAAGACTATTAGACATGCAGGTGAGGATCCAAATATATA